>Ga0209972_10001460_pt1 | contig 20660 bp, 18 predicted proteins | sample NOAtaG_7_FD_187302 | JGI IMG/M metagenome (GOLD analysis project Ga0209972, IMG submission 187302) | Freshwater lake microbial communities from Lake Erie, under a cyanobacterial bloom - NOAA_Erie_Diel1S_2200h metaG (SPAdes) (version 2) | ecosystem: Environmental > Aquatic > Freshwater > Lake ... | reverse complement strand
CGTCGCCGACGCCGCGGGTCGGGTAGTTGAGGATGCGGCGCAGGCTGAGCTCGTCGCGCGGGTTCACCGCGATGCGGAGGTAGGCGATGGCGTCCTTGACCTCCTTCTTCTCGAAGAACTGCTGGCCGCCGACGAGCCGGAACGGGATCCCCTCGACCCGCAGCTCCTCCTCCACGAGCCGGGCTTGGAGGTTGCTCCGGTAGAGCACCGCGAGATCGCACCAACGGCGACCGTCCTGGTGCACCCGCCGCAGCTCCCCGGCGATCCACTTCGCCTCCTCCTCCGGCGTGCCGAGCGTGACGAGGCGGATCTTGTCGCCGCTCCGGCGGGTCGCGACGAGGGACTTCTCGAGCCTGCGCGTCGCCTGCTTCATCGCCGCGTTGGCGATCGACAGCACCTCGGGGATCGACCGGTAATTGCGGAGGATCTTGATCGTCGTGGTGCCGGGAAAGGTGGAGGCGAAATCGAGGATGTTGGTGACCTCCGCGCCCCGCCAGCCGTAGATGGCCTGGTCGTCGTCGCCGACCACCATGACGTTCCGCAGCGCCGGCGTGAGCGCCTTCACGAGCTCCATCTGCGCGACGTTCGTGTCCTGGAACTCGTCGACCATGAGGTGACGGAAGCGGCCCGCCCAGCGCTCGCGGAGCGCGGCGTCCTTCTGCAGCAGCGCGGCGGGCCGCACCACGAGATCGTCGAAGTCGAGCGCCCGCATCGAGCGGAGCGCGGCCTCGTAGTGCGGGTAGACCTCGGCGGCGATGCGGTCGTACTCGACGGCGTCGTTCACCTTCACCGCCGACGGGCCGACCATCTTGTTCTTCCAGAGGGAGATCCGCGCGAGCACCGCCCAGAGGTCCATCTTCCGGTCGAGCAGGCCCTCGCGCTTGGCGATCTCGCGCACGAGGCCGACCGCGTCGCCCTGATCGAAGATCGAGAAGCGGCCCGCCTCGCCGAAGAGGGCCTTCGACTCCTCGCGCGCAAAGCGCACGCCGAAGGAGTGGAAGGTGGAGAGCCAGAGCTTCTGCGCGGCCGCCGCGCCCACGAGCGGCACCATGCGCTCGCCCATCTCCTCGGCCGCCTTGTTCGTGAAGGAGACGGCGAGGATCTGGTCCGGCCGCACGCCCGCCTCGAGGACGAGGTGCGCGATGCGGTGTGTGAGCACGCGGGTCTTGCCGCTGCCTGCACCGGCCAGCACGAGCAGCGGCCCGCCGGTGAAGAGGACCGCCTGCTTCTGGTTCTCGTCGAGGTGTCCGAGCGACAGGGCCATCGGGGCGCGGCATCTACCACGAAGCGTCCCCACCTCCACCGCGGCGCATCGACGAAGGCGAGGAAGTGGTACCGTTCGGCTCCGGTGACGGGCCCGCACGGCAGCGCAGCGCGCAGCGAACCGGATCGCGGTGCGGCCCGCGGCCATCATATCGCCGAGGTGCAGCCATGAACGTCGCGCTCGGGGTCCTCGGAGGCCTCGCCATCCCCGTGATCCTCATCGCGCTGATCGTCCAGCGGAGCCGGCAGGCGATCGCGGAGCTCCGGCCGCTCGTGGCGCGGCAGGGCGAGACGCTCGCTGCGATCGGCGAGGAGCTCGGGCTCCGCTACGAGGCAGCGGAGCCTGGAGCGTTCTCGTGGGGTCGGCTCGGCGGGGAGCTCGGCGGCGTGCCGATCTCGGTGCGGGGCTACTCGCCGCGGAGCAACGCGCATTGGCTGCAGATCCGGCGGCGCGGCCCCGCCTCGCTGGTGCAGGCCGCGAAGGCGCGGTGGAACGGCGCGGAGAGCTGGCACGCGGACGGCGAGCTCGTCGTGATCCCGCCGGGCACGAGGGCGCGGGCAAAGGGGCTGGAGGTCCGCACGATCCCCGACGCCGCCGAGCTGCGCCGGTGGATCGAGGACGTCGCGGCCCTGACTGCGGAGTGAATCGACGTTCATCGCGCGGAGCGGCGGCCGAACCACCGAGCCCGCGCGCAGCACCGGCTCGATCCCGAGCGGGCCACGCCACCCGAACCCGGGGGCATCGACCCTCCCCTCAGGCGCCGAGGACCTCTTGCACGAGCGAGGCGAACGCGACCGTGAGCTCCGCGCCCGAGGCCTGCTCCGAGACCGACGAGGCCGCGCGCTGGGCCATCGTCCAGAGCCCGCGGATGCGCGCCGCGTCGAGCCCGAGGCGCGCACCGAGCTCGCCGAGCTGCTGCTGCTCGGCCTGCGCGAGGCGTCCGTCCGCGACCATCACCCAGGCTGCGCCGGCGAAGAGCAGCGCCCGCTCGGGCTCGGGGCGCGTGGGGCGAAATGCCGCCGGGCGGGACTCGGGCACCGGGAGCGAGCCGAGGCCGACGGCGCGACCCGCAGCGTCGAGGAGCCGGCGCTCGCCGGGGTCGACGACTCCGTCCGCGCGCGTCGCGAGGGTCATCACGTGCATGAGGTCGAGGGCCATCTCGACCGAGACCGGCGCGAACGAGAGACGCGACATGGTGCGAGGGTGCCGGTCCGACCGTGCCGCCGCAAGGGCTTCAGGGGCAGGCGTAGCTCTCCCAACGCTGATCGGGATCGAAGGCCATGCCCGGGGCAGGCGCGAGGAGTGGGCAGAGCTGATCGCGCACCGGCCCGCCGACGAGCGCTGCGCCCGGATGCTCGGGCAGCGCGTCGGCGACCTGCACCCAGCCCGACCACCACGCCGGCGAGATGCCCCCGAGGGCGCGGCGCGCCGGATCGGCCTCGACGAAATAGGTGACCGGCGTGCCGTCGGGCAGGAAGAACAGGTCCGCAGCGTCGAGGTAATGCGAGGCGATCGCGCGGGCCGTCGCGGGGTCCCAGCCGTGGCGCATCGCGAGGGACTGGAACTCCATGTGGAAGCCGGTCTGCCAGGCCATGACGATGGGCACGTCGGCGGCGGGCGGCTCGCTGAAGGCACCGGTGACCCGCGCATCGCCCATCACGACGCCGTAGGACGGACTCGACACGCGCCGCAGCCGCTCCTCGACCGCGGCGAGCACCAGGCGGTTCTTCGCGATGGCGCCTTCGCGCAGCTGCGCCGCGCTCGCCGTGTCGTCCTCGACCGCGTAGAGCGCGATCGCCTCCTCCATGAGCCGCATCGAGCGCTCGGCGCCGAGGTTCGGCGCGTAGTCGGTGAAGAACAGCCAAGTCACGAGGGCCTGGTGGGCGACGAGCAGCTCGCGGAGGTACGGATCGCCCGTGAGCTCGTAGACCGCCCGCAGCGCGTTGTTGCCGTAGTGCTGGTCGTCCATGCCGCCCCAGCCGTGGTCCTCCCCCGCGGCGAAGGGGCGCGCCCGGGGCAGCCACGCGGGCTGATCGGTGTTCCAGCTCGGGTCGAAGTGCATGCGGCCGCCCCAGAAGAACAGCGTCGGGAAGTCCTCGGTACGGACCCGCTCTTCGACGCCGTCGCGGGTCATCCAGTAGAAGCTCGGCCGCAGCGCCTCGCGATCCACGGCGAGCGCCGCGGGCCGGAGCGGACACGGCGAGGCGGCCTCGATCGCCTGCCGGTAGAACGTCGGCACCGCGCTGCCGAAGTCGGGCTGGTCGCCGGTCGAGGGCGGGTTCTGGTTCAGGTACCCGAGGTGCGCGACCGGGCTGCCGGCGATCGCGCGCGTGCAGTCGGCCGCAACCGCGGCGCGGCGGGCGGCCTCGGTCTCGCGCGCCTCCGGCAGATGGCCGTAGGGGCCCGCGGCACCGCTCCGTCGCCAGTCCTCGTGCCCCGCGAGTGGGAAGAGCCGGTGCTCGACCGCGGCGAGAAACGACGCGTGGGTCGGCCCGCTGCGATCCGCGCTGACCGCCCAGCGCCCGCGGAAGACGAACGACGCGCCATCGGCGAGTTCGGTCTCGGCCGAGACGAGCGGCCAGACCTCCTCGTCCGCGGCGGCCGGCGGGGTCACCCCGTAGGCCCCGGGATCGCGCAGCGCGAAGCGGAAGGGAGCCCGCGCGCGGAGCGCGATGCGCCGGACGCGGATCCCCCCGACCGGCTGCTCGAGCGTGTCGTTGCCGACGAGAACCACGAGCTCGCCTTGATCCAGCCCCGCGTCCTCGGTGGCATAGACGGTCAGCGCGAGGCTGGAGGGCACCCCGGCGCCATCGACGAAGTGCAGCCGGTGCCGGATCGTCCGCCCGAGCTCACCCGCCTCGACGGTCCGCTCGCCGCCGCCGAAGAGAGCCGCCGAGAGCGATGTCCCATCGGCGAGTTCGAGTTCGACGCGGGCATCCTCGGCGGCACGCGAGCGCCACGCCGCGAGCGCAGCGCCGGCCGCGTACGGCGGCACGACCGAGCCGTCCTGCACGGGCGAGAACGAGCGCTCCTCTGCCGCTCCGAGCGTCGCGCGAACCCGCAGTTGCACGATGGCGAGGGAGTCGCGGGCGCCGGTCTCGGGGTCGTAGTGCCACTTCAGCGGCACGAGCTCGGCGGGGCTGCCGTCGACGCTCCAGCCCTCGAGCGCGCCGGCCAGGGCGTTGCCGCGGGGCAGCGGGAGGCTGACCCGAAGCACTTCGGTGCGGGCCTCCGCGCTCGGGTTCGTCACCGAGAACGAAGGCAGGGCGGGCGCGCAGTCGGGCACGCAGCCCCCATCGACGGCGGGCACGTCGGAACGGGCCGCGTCCCCGATCGGTGCATCGACCGGGACCTCGGGCGCGGGGCAGCCGGAGAGCAGAAGAGCGAACGAGGTGGCGAGGCGTCGGAGCGCGCGTGCATCCATGACCCGCGAGCGTACCGTTCCGAAGAGAGAGCGGGAACCCCTCGTCCGCCGGCGGAGGGTGGCGGAGGCCGCCACCCGGCACCGCGAATTCCCCGCGTTCGTGGTCCGAAACGTCCGGAACGCGGGATGCAGAGGCGAGCGCATGCCGATCGTCGTCCTCCTCTCGCTCGCCTCGCTCGCGCTCGGTGGATGCGCACCGCTGCGTCTGCCCGATCTCCATCTCCGCGCGATGCTGCGGCCTGCGCAGGCCGCGAGCGCCGGGCGCCCCTTCCACGCCGAGGAGAGCCGGCTCGACGTCGCGCTCGTCGCCCGCTTCGCGGCGCCGCCGGAGGCCTTGCCCGAGCTGGCCTCCGCGCCCGACCTCGGCCCCCCTGCTCCTTGCCGGGTCTCGGCCGCGTGCGCGTGGGAGCGCCGCGCTGCCGCCGAGGCCCGCGCCCGGGTGATCGGAGCAGCGCCATGAGGCCGCTGCTGCTCGTCGTGCTGGTGCTGCTGCCGTCCTTCGCGGCTGCGCAGGACGCCGTCGATGCGACGCGCCTGAGGCGGGCCGTCGCGGCCTTCGCGGACGAGCCGCGGGTGGACGAAGTGATCGCCTGGGCGGGCGCCGCGAGCACCACGGATCCCGCCGCGGCCAGCGACGCCCTCGACCGGGCGCGCTGGTCTGCGCTGCTGCCCCAGCTGCGGGTCGGCGTGACCCGCGGGCTCGGGTGGGACTGGGCGGCCCGGCAGACGACGACGAGCGACACCGCCTCGCTCGCCGGCGGGGAAGATCTGTCGCTGGTCGGGAGCCTCGTGTTCCAGCTCGATCGGCTGCTCGCCCCGGGCGAGGAGAGCGGCCTGCTCCGCGAGCGGCGCAGCCTGGAGGAGGGCCGCTTCGAGCTCGCCTGCCGGGTGATCGCCCTCTACTTCGAGCGGCGCCGCCTGCAGGTGGAAGCCGAGCTGACGGGCACGGCCGAGCTCGGCGCGGCGATGCGGGTCGCCGAGCTCACGGCGCTGCTCGACGTGCTCACGGGCGGCCGGTTCTCGGCGGCCCTCCCGGACTGAGCGCGGGGCATGGCCGGGCCGATTTGTTGACCCTGCGGACCCGCCCTTGCGATACGGGGCGCTCCCACGGAGGACGGCATGTACGACGGATCGCGCGTCACGGACGCGGTGGACTACTGGCGCAGGCGCGACGAGCTGAAGCCCGCGGTGCGCGTGCTGCGGGGCCGCAGCCCCGAGCGCTTCCGCTGGCGCAAGGCCGTCGCGAACGTGTCGGAGGCCGTCGGCCCGCTGCGGGGCAAAGACCGCGCGCTGCTCGAGGAGCCGGTGCGCGAGATCGTGTTCGACCTCGGCGATCACGCGCTGCAGCGGGAGGTCGTGCTCGACGCGCGCCGCGTGGGCGTCGACCTCGATCGCGGCGAGATCCTCCTGCGCCGGACGCTGAGCGACGTGCAGGGCTACGCGCGCGAAGCGGGGACGGACCTGGCCCGCGTGGGCCGGCACGTCCGCCTGCCCGGCGATCCGCTCGCGCCGGTCGATACCGCGGCGGTCGTCGTCGTCGGCCGGGCCCTGGCCGACTACTACCGGACCAAGGCACAGCGCATCCTGCTGTCGGTGCCGGATCCCGATGGCCCGGAGGCCCTGCGCGGCCACCACCGGATCCTCCTCGAGCGCGCCGACCTGGATCGGGAGGAGTCGCAGCGCTGGCTCGCCTTCGCCCGCCTCACGCTCGGCTGACCGCGCGCGGCGTCTGCACCGGCCCCCCGCGCGGTTCCCTTCGCGCGCAGCTGCGTGTACCTTTCGCGGGCCCGGATGACGCAAGGCAGGACGAAACAAGGGACGGTCCCAGGCTTCGAGCCCCTGCGGGAGCCGATCGGACCGATGCAGGTGGCCGAGCTCGGCACGTACGACGAGGAACTGACGACGGTCGAGCCGGTCGGCGCCTCGCCGGAAGTGGTCGGGAGCGTGCGAACGGTGGGCGGGCCCCCGGGGGCTGTGCAGGGTGCGTCGAAGCGCACCGCGACCCCGGCCGTCGACATCGACCTCGTGTACGAGCGGCGCTCGGCGCCGCTGGCCGATCAGCCGTGGGTCTTCGTGGAGATCTGGACCCGCAACACGATCTACCACCTCGATGGGCGGCTCGTGTGCATCGACGTCGTCGATCAGGCCAGCCGCAAGAGCCAGGGCGATCATCCGCTGCGCGGCGCGCGCCTCGTCGGCGGACAGTCCCGCGACGGAGAGTCGATCGAGCTCTCGCATCCCTTCCCGCGGCCGGGCTCGGAGGCGGTCTTCGAGCAGACCGCCGGCCGCCACGTGCGCTTCTCGCAGACCTCGTCGGTGACCCGGGTGGTGATGCGCCTGCGCGTGCTCTCGGTGACCCCGGAGCAGCTGCTACCCACCTGGGAAGAAGTCACCGGCAACCACAAGGCCGAGACGATCAAGAAGCGCTGAGTCGGCACGCGGCACGACCGGTCGCGGTACCCGGAGGCCCCAGAGGCGCGTATCCTCGCGGGCCCATGCGTCGCACCGTCCGCGGCTCCGCGCACCAGCGCGTCCTCGCCCTCGCTCTGTTCTCGTCGCTCGCTTCGGTCGGCGCGCTCTCGCTCTCGGCTCCAGCGCACGCGGTCTCGACCCGGGCCTTCGTCCTCGACGACGCAGCGTCGTTCGGCCAGGGCGAGCTGGCCGGGGTCGCGGTACGCTCCGACGGCCGCGTGGTGGCGGCGAGCCGCTTCGAGCGCAGCGCGATGCCGGATGACGCAGGCCTCGTGTACGCAGCGCTCGCCGCGCCCGATGGCACCATCTACCTGGGCACGGGCGATGGCGGCCGGATCCACCGGGCGCGGGCCGGACGCATCGAGACCTTCGTCGAGACCGGACAGCTGGTCGTCTCGGCGCTCGCCCTCGACGGCGCGACGCTCTACGCCGCGACGCTGCCCGACGGCCGCATCTACGCGATCGACACCGCCGCCGCGCCGCTCACCGCGCCGCGCGAGCTCGCGCGCCTCGTGGTCACGCCGCCCGAGGCAGGGGCCGAGGCGCAGCCCGAGCTCGTCTGGGCCCTGGCCCTCGACGCCGCGCAGCAGCGCCTCTTCGCCGCGACCGGGCCCGAGGGCCGCGTCCACGCCATCGACCTCCGCACCGGCACGGCGAGCGTCTACTACGACACGCTCGCCGAGCACGTCATGTCGCTCGCGCTCGCACCGGACGGCTCGCTCTACGCCGGCACCACCGACGAGGCGCTGGTGCTCCGCATCACCGCCGCGAACACGGCCAGCGTGGTGCATGACTTCCCCGGCAACGAGATCACCGCGCTCGCCCTCCGTGATGGCGTGCTCGTGGTGGCCGCCAACGAGTTCCCCGATCCTCCCGCGGTGAGCGGCGGTACCACGAAGCGCTCGGCCAGCGCCGCGCGCAGCGCGCGGCCGAGGCCGGGCAAGGCGATCGTCTACCGCCGGGGCACCGATGGCCGCACCGAGCGCGTCTTCAGCCAGGACGAGGGCCACGTCACCCGCCTCGAGCTCGACGCCGGCGGCGCGATCTACGCCGCGACCGGCGCCGAGGGGCGCATCGTCCGGATCGAGACCGATCGCTCGAGCTCGGTGTGGGCCGACGTCGACGAGCGGCAGGTGCTCGCGCTGGGGCTGACCGGACCGAGCCCGTTCTTCGCGACCGGCGACGGCGCGGCGCTGTACCGCCCGAGCGAGACCGCCAGCGCACGCACCTGGACGAGCCGGGTGCTCGACGCCGACTTCGCCGCGCGCTGGGGCGGCCTCGACTGGCGCGGCAGCGAGGGCATTCGCTTCGAGACCCGGAGCGGCAACACCGCGCGACCCGACGCCACCTGGAGCGACTGGTCGAGCCCCCTCGCCTCGCCTGGGCCGATCCGCAGCGCCGCAGGCCGCTTCCTCCAGCTCCGCGCGACGCTGCCCGAGGGCGGCGAGCTGCGGGCCGTCACCGCCTACTACCTCCCCGAGAACCAGCGCCCGGTCGTCGCCGGCGTCGGCCTGAAGCGCACGCCGAGCAAGCGCGAGGACCCGACCGCACCGCCCGCCGCGAGTCCGAGCCTCCCGCTCAGCTGGACCACCGACAACCCCGACGGCGATCGCGTGCGCTACCGCCTGCGCTTCCGTGAGGAGAGCCAGCCGGTGTGGCGTTCGATCCTCGAGGAGCACGAGACCCTCACCGCGGCGGAGTACGCCTGGGACACCAGCGCGCTCCCCGACGGCTGGTACGTCGTCGAGGTCGAGGCCTCCGACGAGCTCAGCAACCCGGTCGACCTCGCGCTGCGCTCGAGCGCGAGCTCCGAGCCGCTGCTCGTCGATCACCACCCGCCCACCGTGACCCTCACGGCGAGCGGAACCCAGATCACCGGCGAGGCCGTCGACGGTCTCGGGCCCATCGTGCGGCTCGAGGTCGCGATCGACGGCGGGGACTTCCGCCTGCTCTTCCCCGAGGACGATCTCTTCGACGGCGCACGCGAGCGCTTCGCGATCGACGCGGCGCTGCTCCTCGAGACGCCGAGCGGCGATCATGTCGTCGCGGTGCGGGCCTTCGACGCGGGCGGCAACCAGGGATCGGCCGAGGCGGTGCTGCGGCTCGGACCTGCGCCGGCGCGGCGCGCCCGCTGATGGAGGGCGAGCGCGAGCCGGCGATCGACGCGCTCCGCGGGCTCTGCCTGCTCGGCATCGCGATCGTGAACGTGCCCTGGCTCGGGGCGCCGATACCCCTCTCCGAGTTGCTGCTCGACGAGTCGCTCCGCAGCGCGACCCCGGCCGCCGATCTCGCCTGCGCGGCGCTCGTCGAGTGGCTCGCCGAGGGCAAGTTCTACCCCCAATTCAGCGCCCTCTTCGGCTTCGGTGCGGGCGTGCTCCTCGCGCGCGGCGGCGCCCTCTACGCCCGGCGCATCGCGGTCCTCTTCGGCTTCGGCCTCCTGCACGCGCTCTTCGGCTGGTGGGGCGACATCCTCCTCGACTACGCGCTCGTCGGCGTGCTGCTCGGACTCGTCGCGCTGCTTGCGCCGCGGGGCATCCTCGCCGTCGCGGCCACCTCGTTCGCCGCGAGCTGCGTGCTCTCGTACCTCTTCGACGGCTGGCTCTCCGGCGGAGGCGAGGACGATCCCGCGCACGCCGCGGAGCTCGCCGAGATGGTGCGCATCTACGGGAGCGGCTCCTTCGCCGAGATCACCGCGCGGCGCCTCGACGAGCTGCTGGGCTTCTTCGCGCCCTACAACCGCAGCTACCGCGCGAACACGCTCACGATGGCGTGCCTCGGCCTCTGGATGCACCGCGCCGGGCTGCTCGCGAACCTGCGGGACAAACGCGCCGCGCTCGGGCGCATCGCCGCGGCGCTGACCGTCTCGGGCCTTCTCCTCGCGCTCGTGCCGTTCCTCTACATCCCGGCCGGCGACGTGCTCGGCCTCGGCTGGGGCGCGCTCTTCCTCTGGCTCGCCACGGCGCCCGCGGGCAGCCGGCTCCTCGTGCTCGCGCCGCTCGGCCGCGTGGCGATCAGCGCCTACCTCGGCCAGACCCTCGTCTTCACGCTCGTCTTCTACGGCTACGGTCTCGGCCTCTACGGCCAACTCGGGCCGCTCGCCGGCACGGCGCTCGCCGCCGCGACGTGGCTCGTCGAGCTCGCCCTCGCCCGGGCATGGATGCGCCACTTCGCCCTCGGCCCGGTCGAGTGGCTGTGGCGGAGCCTCACCCACCTCCGGCCGATGCCGATGCGCCGCCCGCCGGCTCAGCCGATGTAGATGAGCGCCACGACGCAGACCGCCCAGCAGCCCAGCGTCGCGATGAACGGCACGTCGCGCAGCATCGCGTCGGTGGGGCTGTCGGCGTCGTCCTCGCGGCGGACGAGCATGAGGAAGCGGCCGAAGCCCACCAGCACGAAGACGGTGCTGAGCCACAGGTTGCCCGTACCGAACATCTCGGCAGTGTGCGCGTCGACGGTGTAGGCCGCGTAGGTCGCGACCGTCGCGAGGCCGCTCAGCGCCATGAGGGCGGTGATGACCTTCGCGTCGTAGGCCCGCAGCGCGGCGCGGGTCTCGCCCTCCCCGCTGTGCCCGATCTCGTGCAGCCGCTTGCCGAGGCCGAGGAAGAGCGCGAGCAAGAACGTGACGACGAGGACGTACCAGGAGGCCGGCACCTCGGCGGCGAAGGCCCCGGCGATGACCCGCAGCTCGAAGCCCGCGGCGATGCAGAGCACGTCGAGGTAGGCGACCTTCTTCAGGGCGAAGGAGTACGCGAGGTTCAGCGCGAGGTAGGCCATCGTCGCGCCGAGGAAGGGCCAGCCGAGAAAGACCATGCCCCCGAGCGCCACGAGGATGAGCACCCCGAGCGCGCTGCGCGCCGCCTGCTCCGGTACCTTGCCGCTCGCGAGCGGGCGGTTCTTCTTCGTCGGGTGCTTGCGGTCCGCAGCGATGTCCACGAGATCGTTGAGGATGTAGACCGCGCCGGCGACGAGGCAGAAGATCGCGAACCCGAAGACCGCGCGGAGCGCCACCCGCGTCTCGAAGAGCTCCTGCGCGAACACAAGCGGCACGAGGACGAAGAGGTTCTTCACCCACTGGTGCGGCCGCATCGTGCGAAGAAGGCCTCGGAGCATCGAGCGTCGGCACGATAGAATCCCCCGCGGCGTCGGTCGACCCGCGTCGCGTGCTCGGCCCTGCGGGCGCGACGCTTGCTCGCGCAAGGAGCCGGCCCTACACCTCGACCCCCTCCTGACGGCGGCCGGCGCGCCGCGACGGAACGAAGAGCGCATGGACCTGCAGGAACGACTCACAGCCTTCGCGATGCTCGGCGCCACCTGGGTGATGTGGCTGCTCGTGGGCCTCTCCATCCTCGGCCTCGCAGTGATGCTGGAGCGGGCCTACTTCTTCTGGCAGACGCGGGACGACTTCGAGGCGCTCCGCAAGGCGCTGCGCAGCAAGCTCGACGGCGACGACCTCGAGGCGGCCGCGGGGCTCCTCAAGAAGTCCCCCTCCACCGAGGCGCGCATCGCCCTCGTCGGGCTCGGCTCGGCCGACGACGGTCACGCCTCGGCGAGCACCCGGATGGACGAAGAGAAGCAGCTCAGCAAGCTCATGATGGAGCGCAACCTCGCGTTCCTCGGGACCATGGGCAACAACGCCCCGTTCGTGGGTCTGCTCGGCACCGTCATCGGCATCATCCGCGCCTTCCACGAGCTGAACGCCTCGACCGGGCGGGTCAGCGAGGGCCTCATGTCGGAGATCGGCGAGGCGCTCGTCGCGACCGCGATCGGCCTGCTCGTCGCGCTCCCCGCGGTCGCCGCCTTCAACTTCTTCCAGCGCCTCATCAAGACGCGCGCGACCCAGGCGGACGCGCTCGGCAAGGAAGTGCTCGCGTTCCTCGAGTCGGACCGCCGCAAGCGCGGCGAGGGCGCCGCGGCCGCCCCGGCGGAGTGAGCGATGGCGGGCGGAACCTCCGGCGGCGGTGACGACGAGGACATGATCACGGCGATCAACGTCACGCCGCTCGTCGACGTCGTCCTCGTGCTCCTCATCATCCTCATGGTCACCGCGAACTACCTGGTGTCCAAGAGCATCGAGCTCACGCTGCCCCAGGCCGTCGAGCCCGGCGAGGCCTCTCCCGAGACCCGCCAGATCAACGTGGCGATCGACTCGGAGGGGCGGCTCTTCATCGACGCCGAGCCTGCCGACGACGCGACCCTCGCGGCCCGCGCCCGCGACCTCGTCGCAGAGGCCGGCGATCAGGCGACCGCGACGATCACCGCCGACACCCACGCCGAGCACGGCGCGGTGATTCGCGTGATGTCGATCCTGAACCACGAGAACCTGACCCACTTCAGCTTCAACGTGGACCCGACCGCGCTGCCTGCGCCGCGCTGACGGCCGGAGGCGTCCGGGGTCCCCGGCGGCTCAGCCTCCGGAGGAGAAGTCGCAGCTGCCGCCAGGGCAGAGGCTCGGGACGCGGACGATGGGCATGCCCGTCTCCCAGGCGCTCTCGAGGAAGAGTTCGATCTGCTCGAAGGCGGCCTGGCCCGCGGTGGTGCTCTGGTCGGCGGCGAAGCCGTGCACGTCGAACGTGCCGCCCTCGCTGGCGACGCGGAACTGGGTGATGCCGCTGCGGCCGACGACCTCGGTGGGCTCGGCGTCGAGGCCGACGATCGGCGAGAGCACCGCGCCGACCTGCACCGCGCCCGTCACGATGGCGACGGCCTCGTTGCCAGCGTTCGGCAGGACCGGATCCCCCATGCTCTCCTGCACCAGGAACACGTCTCCATCGGCCTCGGCGAAGCTACGGAACGAAGCGCCGTCGATGTGATCGAAGAGGGTCTGCGACATCGCCGCGAGGGTCAGTACGTTCACCTCGCCGCCGTTCCGGTTGCGGAGCGGCGCGATGAAGGTGTCGAAGAGCAGCGAGTCGCGGGCCCACTGCGACCACGCGGCGCCGGGCACGTTGAGCACCGCGAACTGCAGGCCGTCGTCGAGCGAGGTGATGACGAGACCGACGGTGCCGCCGAGCGAGCCGCCGACCCAGAGGGTTCCGTCGAGCCCCGGCCGGCGCCCGGCGTGCGGGTTGGCCATGCCGCCGAGCTCGGGCGCAGCGAGCGCGTCGCCCAGGATGGTCGGAATGGCGCGGTCGATGACGATCGCGTGCGCGACGCTCTGCATGAGCGGCGAGAGCGCGGACTGCGCCCCGAGCAAGAGCGTGTCCGCGACCGAGGCGAGGGTGTCGATGATGACGCCGTCGGTCCAGCCGACGAACTCGACGTTCACCTTCGCGATCCCGTTCGCAGCGAGCCGCTCGTCGAACGAGTCGTCCTCCACCGAGCCGCCGGCCCCGTGGCCGAAGAAGACGGTCCGGTAGTCCCCGGTTCCGCGCGGGATCATCACCCGGAAACGCGCCTCGCCGGTGCCGAGCACCGCCGGCAGACCGTCGGGCCCGCGGGTGATGCGGCGCTCGGCGTCGATCCAGGTCGGCAGCCCGGTGAGGTGCCCCATGACGATGGTCTCGGCAGCCTCGCCCGGGCGGTGCTCGACCGAGTCGATGACGACCTCGACGTCGCCCGCCTCGAACGCGGCGAGCGCCTGCGCGCGCATCGAGAGCAGAGGCGCGGTCGCGTCGTCCTCGGTGCGGGTCACGAAGTCCCACATCCGGAGCACCTGGGCCGGATCGATCCCGACCTCCTCGAGCAGCGCGCGGCTCGGCGCGTGGTAGCCGGCGATGCGCGCCTCCTCGGCGCTCGCGGGCGCGGCGAGCCCGAGCGCCACCTCCTCGACGTGCGGCGTCTCGTAGGCCTCGCCGTCGGTGTTCCGCAGGGTATCGAGCACGACCACGACGTACTCGGTGTTCGGCGCGAGGATCTCCAGGGGATCGCCGGTGAGCACCGAGGTCTGTAGGCCCGTCCCGCGCTGCAGCTCGACGTCGACCTCGATGCGGATCGGCACCTCCTGTCCGTAGTTCGGAGCATCCGGGCTCGCGACGAAGAGCCGCATCGCGCCCCCGGTCGGCCCGCCGAGCCCCGCGTCCGACAGCTCGCCCTCGAACGCAGTGAGCACGCTGGTGACGCGGGAGAAGCCGTTCGCCTCGTTGAAATACGGACCGACGTCGTCGAAGCGGTTGATGTCGTCGACCGCGACCTCGACCCGCACCCCGGTCTCGCTGTCGGGGTCGGCGACGAGCGCGGCCGAGCTCGGCCACGGCAGATGGCAGCGCAGCGGGTCGAGCGGATCGCAGGCCGCGGAGACGGGCGCGCGCACGCCGGGCTCGCGGTCGACCACCTCGAAGGTCTCGGGGGCACAGGCGGTCAGGAGCAGCACGAGGAACGGCGCGCGGGACGACGGCATGGTTGGAGATCGTCGCAGAGCCGGCGACGGAAGGCGACGAAGAAGCACCCACAACGCGGGGCGTGCAGGGCCGACCGAGGCGCGGTAGACGGGCTGCCGCCATGAATCGCGCCGATGTCCCCGCCGAGCCCGTGACCATCCCGCAGACCGCCGTGCAGAACGGCGAGCTCTTGGCCTACCGTCCGCTCGACCTGAGCGCGCAGCCGCCGCTGGCCGTCACTTCTCCGGAGGAGGTGAAGGCGGCGGTCGAGCGCGCGCGGCAAGCCCAGCGGGGCTGGGCCGCACGCAGCTTCGACGATCGGGTCTCGCTGCTCACGAAGGCGGCCAAGGAGGTCCTCGCGCGCCGCGCCGAAGTGCTCGCGCTGATGAAGGACGACATGGGCAAGCTCGAGGTCGACGCGCTCATGAGCGAAGTGCTCGGCCCGCTCGACCAGGTGAGCTCGTGGGCGGCCGTCATCGGCCCGGAGCTCGAGCGACAGAAGGTCGGCCTCAACCCCATCAATTTCCCCAAGAAGAAGGCCTACATCGACCGCGCCCCGCGCGGGGTGATCGGCATCATCGCGCCGTGGAACTACCCGGTCGCGACGCTCTTCCGCACGCTCCTGCCCGCGCTGCTCTGCGGCAACGCCGTGGTGCTCAAGCCCAGCGAGTACGCGACCCGCACCGAGCGGTGGTTCGCCGACGTGATCGCCGAGAAGCTCCCGGCGGGCCTCGTCGCCACCGTCGTCGGCGATCGCACGACGGGCATCGCGCTGATCGAGGCGGGCATCGACGCGTGCGTCTTCACCGGCTCGGTCGCGGCAGGCCGGGACGTGGCGCGTCGCTGCGGCGAGCGCTTCATTCCCACCTCGATCGAGATGGGCGGCAAGGACGGCGCGATCGTGCTCGACGACTGCGACCTCGACCGCACCGTCGCCGGACTCACCCACTGGAGCCTCCACAACGTCGGCCAGGCGTGCGGCGCGATCGAGGTGGCCTACGTCGATCGCCGCATCGCCGACGTGCTCGTCGAACGCCTCGCGGCCGCGTGGCGGAAGCTGAAGGTGGGCCCAGGCGCGCCGGGCGAGGTGGACATCTCCCCGCTCGCGCACGGCAAGCAGCTCGCGCTCGTCGAAGCGCACGTGGAGGACGCCCGCAAGAGGGGCGCGAAGGTGGTCTGCGGCGGCAAGCGCCCAGCCGGCGCGGGCGGGCTCTTCTACGAGCCGACGCTCCTCGACCACTGCACGCCGGAGATGGAGGTCGTGCGCGAGGAGACCTTCGGCCCGGTGCTCGCGATCGTGCGCGTCGACGGCGCCGCCGAGGCCCTCCGGCACATCGCCGCCTGCCGCTTCGGCCTCACGGCGTCCATCTGGACCGCCGACATCGCCCGCGCCGAGCGCCTCGCCCAGGAGCTGCAGGTCGGCGTGGTGACCATCAACAACCACGCGGTCACCGGCGCCATGGCGGCGCTGCCCTGGAGCGGCCACCGCGACACCGGCCCGGGGGTGGCGAACTCGACCCTGGCGCTGAGCACCTTCCTCCGCCCCAAGGCCGTGCTGATCGACCGGAACGAGGCGCCCGAGCTCTACTGGGATGCCTACGACCGCACGCTCTGGAAGCTCGGCAACCTCCTCGCCGACGCGCAGCTCCTCCGCATCGGGCAGGCCTACAAGATCCCGTTCCTCATCAAGGAGCGCCTCGACACGGTGCGCGCGTTCTTCGCCGGTCGCTCCTGAGGGCCTTCGACGCGGGCCGCGCCGTCGGTCAGGCTTCCGTACTGCGGGCGGATGCCCGCGCCGGTCCAGCCCGCGGAGCCATCGATGAACCGCCTCGCCGCCCTCGCTCTCGCCGCACTTCTCCTCTCCCCCGGCCGCAGCGCCGCCGAGCCGAGCGCCGTGTGCTCCCCGAGCTATCCGATCGCGGCGAGCGACGTGGAGATCCGCATCTACGGCGCGACCTGGTGCGGCGCGTGCGGGATGACCGAGGAGTTCTTCCGCTCGATCGGCGCCGCCGACAGCGCCCCGGTGACGATCGACGGCCGCGCGGTGAACGTGCGGCTCACCCACCTCGACGTCGACCGCATCTCGCCGACCGAACGCGCGGCGATGCGCGAGGACGGCATCCCGGAGATCCACCTCGTCGTGCGCCGCCAAACGGTCTTCTCGCAGGCCGGCGCCATCACCAGCCGCAGCGAGCTCGATCGCTTCGTCAGCGGCGGCCTCGCGAGCGGCGGCTGCGTGCTCGACCGCGGACCGCGCCCCCGCCGTTGAGGCGCCGTAGTTGAGCGGCCGACGCCGCGGCGCTAGAGCGACGGACCTTGTCCGAAGAGCTCCTCCACGCGTTCCGGCCGGTGCCGCGCACCGGCGTCATCTACGTCACCACGGAGGCCCAGCGCGCTGGCTTCCGCCCCGACGATCCGAGCTGGTGCAACCTCGGCCAGGGTCAGCCCGAGACCGGGCCGCTCCCCGGCGCACCTCCGCGCATCACCTCGATCCAGGTCGACGCGGCCGATCACGAGTACTCGCCGGTCGCGGGCCTCTGGGAGCTGCGCGAGGCCGTCGCGTCGCTCTACAACCGCCTCTTCCGCCGCGGGATGCGCTCGCAGTACGGCGCGGAGAACGTCGCCATCGGCGGCGGCGGCCGGGTGAGCATCATGCGCGCCTGCGCTGCGGTGAACGCGGTCCACGTCGGCCACTTCCTGCCCGACTACACCGCCTACGAGGAGCTGCTCGACGTCTTCCGGCGCTTCACCCCGATCCCGATCCTGCTCGACCCCGAGGGCGGCTACGACTTCAGCGTGCGGCAGCTGCGGCGCGAGGTGCTCGGCCGCGGGCTCGGCGCCCTGCTCCTCAGCAACCCCTGCAACCCGACCGGCAAGGTCATCGCAGGCCAGGAGATGAACGCGTGGGTCTCGCTCGCGCGCGAGCTCGACTGCGCCCTGCTCTTCGACGAGTTCTACTCGCACTACGTGTGGAAGGGCGACGCGCCGATCGCGAGCGCCGCGAGCCACGTCGAGGACGTCGATCAGGACCCGGTCGTGATCTTCGACGGGCTCACCAAGAACTGGCGCTATCCCGGCTTCCGCATCTGCTGGACCGTGGGCCCCAAGAAGGTCATCGAGGCGATCGCGAGCGCCGGCAGCTTCCTCGACGGCGGGCCCTCCCGGCCCATGCAGCGCGCGGCGATCCCGCTCCTCGAAGAGGGCGCGACGCTCGCCGAGACGAAGGCCATCGCCGACGTGTTCCGGCCCAAGCGGCAGGCGATGCTGAGCGGCCTGCGCCGCCTCGGGGTGCGCTTCGATCTCGAGCCCGAAGGGACGTTCTACTGCTGGGGCGACGTCTCGGGGCTGCCCGAGGGTCTGAACTCGGGCGAGCAGTTCTTCCGGGCGGCGCTCGAGAAGAAGGTCATCACCGTCCCGGGCATCTTCTTCGATGTCGATCCCGGCAAGCGGCGCGGAAGCAAGCACAGCCGCTTCTCGCAGCACGTGCGCTTCAGCTTCGGCCCGAGCATGGAGACCGTAGAACTCGCCCTCGAGCGCCTCGAAGAGCTCGTTCGACGCTGATCGCGGAGCTCACTCGTCCGCGCCGAGGAGAGCGCCGACCTTGCGCGCGAAGAGCTCCTTCAGGAGCGGGTGCGGAAAGCGCCGCTCCGAGGTGATCGCGTAGAAGTCCTCCCGCACGCCGGGGACCGGACCGAGGTCGACGAGGTGCTTGGCCTCGAGCTCGTCGCGCACGACGACCGGGGGCACCACGGCGATCGCGTCCACGTCGCGCGCGAGAAGGCGCAGCATCGCCATGTCGTCGACCTCGGCGCGGACCTCGATGCGCAGCTCCAGCTTCGCCGCGAGCGCGTCGAACGCGGCGCGGATCGCGCTGTTCGGGCCGGGCAGCAGGAACGCCGAGCGCTCGGCGTCCTGCGGGAAGCGAAACCTCCGCCTGCGGCGCTGCGTCACGAAGCTCACGCGCTGCCGCGCGAGGTGCCGCGAGCGCAGGCGCCCCTCGGGCGTGGCCCCGGGGACCGTCTGGTTCGCCAGCACCACGTCGAGCTCGTGCCGGGACAGACGCGCCAAGAGATCGTCGAGCGCCCCGGACGCGAGGCGCAGCGGGACATCCGGGGCGTCGAGCACGGGCCGGAGGAACGAGTCCTGGAAGTTTCGCGAGAGCGTGGCCACGGCGCCGATCCGCAGCGGCTCGCTCCGGGCCCTTCCACGCTCGAGCGTCGCGAGCAGCTCCCGCCCGCGGGTGAAGATCCCGACGGCGTGCGCCTCCACGAGACGCCCCGCCTCGGTCAGCTCGAGCCGCTTGTTGCGGCGCAGGAAGAGCGCCTCGCCGAGCTGGGCCTCGAGCTGCCGAATCTGCGAGGAGAGCGCCGAGGGCGCGACCCGCAGCGTCCGCGCGACCCGGGTGAGGTTCCCGTCCCGCGCGACCTCCCAGAAGTACTGGAGGTGGTGGTAATTCAGGTGTCGGAGCGACGTTCGTTTTTCCAGCACGATACGGTCCACTTTATATCATTTTCGCCCCGGCCCTTCGCGCCTACATCCGGCCTCGGCGGACAGAAGCGTTCCGCCGAGGAGCGAATCGACATGCGATACGAGCTGAATGCGAAGGGTGAGAAGCGCGTGACGGTGATCGCCGGCGACGGCATCGGCCCCGAGGTCACCGCCGCGACCCGAAAGATCATCGACGCGACGGGCGTGAAGATCGCCTGGGAGGAGCACGAGGCCGGCGCGGAGGTGTTCAAGCGCGGTTTGCCGAGCGGCGTTCCGCCTGAGACGATCGCCTCGATCCGCGAGACGCGGGTGGCGCTGAAGGGCCCGCTCGAGACCCCGATCGGCTTCGGCGAGAAGAGCGCGAACGTCACCCTCCGCAAGCTCTTCGAGACCTACGCGAACCTCCGCCCCGTGCGCGAGCTGCCCGGCGTGAAGACCCCCTTCACCGGCCGCGGCATCGACCTCGTGGTCGTTCGCGAGAACGTCGAGGATCTCTACGCCGGCATCGAGCACATGCAGACGCCGGGCGTCGCGCAGTGCCTGAAGCTCATGTCGAAGAAGGGCTGCGAGCGAATCGTCCGCGTGGCCTTCGAGGTCGCCGTCGCCGAGGGCCGCAAGCGCGTCCACTGCGCCACGAAGGCGAACATCATGAAGCTCACCGAGGGCCTCCTGAAGCGCACCTTCGAGGAGGTCGCCAAGGAGTATCCGCAGATCGACGCGCAGCACATCATCATCGACAACTGCGCCCACCAGCTCGCGCGCTTCCCCGAGCAGTTCGAGGTGATCGTCACCTCGAACATGAACGGCGACATCCTCTCCGATCTCACCTCGGGTCTGGTCGGCGGCCTCGGCTTCGCCCCCGGCGCGAACCTCGGCGACGAGGTCGCGATCTTCGAGGCGGTGCACGGCAGCGCCCCGAAGTACGCGGGCAAGAACGTCATCAACCCGTCGGCCGTCCTCCTGAGCGGGACGATGATGCTCCGCCACCTCGACGAGTTCGCCGCGGCGCAGGCGATCGAGAACGCCCTCATCGTCACGCTCGAGCAGGGAATCTACACCCGCGACGTGCTGCAGCAGGGCAGCGTCTCGACCACCGCGTTCACCGACGCGGTGATCGGCAACCTCGGCAAGCGCTCGGAGAAGTGGAGCACGCGCGACTACAAGGCCCTTCAGATCAAGGCCCTCGACGCGGCGCGCGACTACGTGCGCCCGGCCCGCCGCCGCACCCTCGGCGCGGACATCTTCGTGGAGGCGCCGATCGCGCCGGATGCGCTCGGCGCGAGCCTCGAGGCGCTCGCGGAGGGCAGCCCGCTGCGCCTGAAGATGATCTCGAACCGCGGCACGAAGGTCTACCCGTCGATGGGCGGCACCACCGACTGCGTCGATCACTGGCGCTGCCGCTTCGTGCTCCGGGACGACGCGGGGAGCCTCGAGGACGCCGCCCTCCTCGGCCTGCTCGCGAAGGTCGCGACGAAGCACCGCTGGATGCACGTGGAGAAGCTCGAGGAGCTCGACGGGGCGCTCGGCTTCACCCGTGCGCAGGGGGAGGACTGAGATGGGGATCCCCACCCTCGCGCTGACGCAGTTTCGCCGCAGGGCGATCGAGGAGGTCGACGGTTCGGTGCTGCCGGCCTGCTTCGTGCTCGAGCCGCACATGCACGTGACCGCTGGCGTCGTCGCGTCCTTGCAGCCCGCC
>Ga0209972_10001459_pt1 | contig 20662 bp, 35 predicted proteins | sample NOAtaG_7_FD_187302 | JGI IMG/M metagenome (GOLD analysis project Ga0209972, IMG submission 187302) | Freshwater lake microbial communities from Lake Erie, under a cyanobacterial bloom - NOAA_Erie_Diel1S_2200h metaG (SPAdes) (version 2) | ecosystem: Environmental > Aquatic > Freshwater > Lake ... | reverse complement strand
TTGTGGGTTTTTCAAAAACTTCTGTGAACACTGCTCTAGTATCACGCACCAACTCAGCCTGCGCAATTCTATCACCGTGAGAAACTTTGAAAGGAATATCTGCACCATTTATAATGCTAATAAATGTTTCCAAAGTGTAATCACTATCAATTACACCTTCGCAATTGCTGAGCTGAATACCGCTCTTCAAGGAAAGACCACTGCGTGGATGAATTCTTATACTGTAGCCGTCAGGAATGGAAAACACTAACCCAGTGGGTATAAGCACACGATCGCGAGGAAATATAGTAACTGTCTGGTCCTTGCCTACGTTACGTTCATTCCAAATCTTCTCGTTGAACCGAGTGTAGCCAACAAGTTCAGTACCAGGTACTAAACACGCACACAGGTCAAAACATGCTGCGTGGTCAGTACTATATTGAGGCGAGATTGCCTCAGGTGTAGTTTTGTAATAACCAAAACTGATCAATGTTCGTCTCCATCACTACTGCTGGGTTCAATTTCAACCCGCAAAGGATGCCCATTGGCTCTTGCAGTTGAAATGGTTTCATCTCTTTTGGTAGAGGCAATTTCATATGAATAAGTAGCTACCACTTCACGCCCCTTATCATGAATTTGATTGGTTAGTTCCATTGCTGTGTCATAATTCTTGCCAAAAATATGCATCAAAATCAGCAAAACAAACTCATAATGAGTCTTGTTGTCGTTGAAAAAAATTACGTCATACAAGCTGGGAGGCTTGAGCTCTGTTTTGGTTGAAACAACCACATCTGTGCTAGTTTGAGTTGGGCTCATAAAAATATTCCTTGATCTCTACTATTTTTATGTGCCAAATCCCAATTTGTCAAGAACAAACTGGCTCCTGTTCTCAAGAGGCACATCAACAGTATAGACTGAATCATTCTTGATCATTTCACAAAATGTGATTCTCATGTTTTGATCCAGCTTGTTGACTTGCTCCAATGTCTGGAAGCGTGTGCCGTCGCTCAAGATTTTGGCGTTCCTTCTGTATGTTTCAGCTGTTGGCAAGTAAAAGATATGGCTGTAGCGATTGGTGAAAATATCAGTTACCAAACGATTATACATTTCATGCAATACCAATCTCTGCCTAGGATCTTTTTGATCGCAGTATTCAATAGCGTAAAAATACGGCGTAAGTGTGCCACTGTCTGTTACCACCCAGTCAACATTTGAAGGTACACTGTCTTCAATTTCTCGCTGTTTGGCATAGGTTCGAAACTGTTCCCAAATTGTAGTCATTGGGCCGTTGATCCAAAGATCTTGCCGGATCCACTCTGTCACCAGTTCAACATTTTCGCCCCTCTTTTTCAGCTCCACAAACACTTCAGCTGATATTGTGGATTTTCCACTGCCAGGACCTCCCACAAATACTACTTTTTTCATTACAGCACCCCTGTATGGCTTTGTTCAAGCATATAACAATAAATCGATATGTTAAATAACCTGTTATGATAGAGGCACACAAACACGCATTATTTTGGTTGGCTTACACTGTTGTTTTGGCTGGCATACTAGTGATTGCTGCAAGCACCGGACTATTGAGCTTGATTTGGGGTTATGATCTCACTTATTTGAGCACGGTGATTTTTGGGGTTTGGCTGTTCACAGAAATTGTGGGCGGAATTCAGTTAGTGAGCTTGAGTCAAAAGATCACACAACTGAAAAAAGGCCATTACATGGACCCAATTGATACAGAGACCTTGTGGAACAGGCACAGTTTTGTGAGCTTCATGAGCGAAATAGTGGTTGCTGCTGGTATTTTTGGCACTGTAATTGGTGTGATTTTGTCCTTAATGCCTTTTTTTGGGCTCAACAATTTTGATATCAATACAGTTCAACCCCATTTGCTAAAGATGTTTTCAGGTATAGCAATTGCATTCTTTCCCACAGCCATCAGTATCTTGCTCAAAATTTTCCTGGATTTTCACAGCAGATTGCATCAAAATGCAGTGATTGATTTCCTCAAGCACCAGGATCAACAAAAGTGAAATTTCCCACACAAAGCAACAGTGGTGCAGTTATTTTGGCCAACTTTGCTTTGACTATGTTGAAAGCTCTCTTGGTGTTGGCATTTTTGGGATTGATGCTCATGAGTGTTGACTCCAATAAAAAATATGATACTGAAGGTTTTATGCCGCCAGTTTTTGCTATGCTGGTGCTCACTTGGCCAAATGAATCAGATTCTGATATAGACATTCATGTGCGTTGTTCTAACGGAGACCAATTGAATTACAAACGTAAGGAAGCTTGTTTTGCCAATCTTGAACGTGATGCACGCGGCGTAGCAAGTGACTGGAGCATGATCAACAATGAGCGAGTTGTGGTTGTGAACAACAGAGAAGTTGTGGCATTTCGCACGCCAGTTCCAGGAGAATGGATCGTTAATGTGCACTACTACAATGGCCGCACACAAGCACCAGTAAATGTTAAGTTGGAAATAATCCTCCTGCACCCAAAAGTACATACAGCATTTGAAAGAGTAGTAACTCTACAAAAGCCCGCACAAGAGGCTCATATGGTGCGGTTTGAAATAACCTCAGACAAATTGATATATGGTTTTGATACCACACGTGATGTAAAACTGGTGACTCAGAGCTTGAACACAGCCCCGGGAACTCCCCCAGCACCACCAAGGTAAAAGGAATGAGCAAATTATTTTTGATACTTTTGACAAGTATTTTTTTGTTGTTATCTGTAAGCTTGATCTGGAGCAGATGGCATTGGACCATAAAAGCCATTTTGATTGTCAGCACACTTGTAGTGGGCCTTAGCGCAAATACTATTTGGTTTTTGTCACAAGGGTATGCACACAACGCAAGACTGCCTGATAAATTTCTTTTGGCACATATTATGACTAGAGAGCCACATCCTCATAATCAGGATCCTGGCCGGATTTATTATTTGATAATTGATCAGTCAAACAAAATATCCGTTCCGCGGTTATATTCACAAGAATATTCTGAAAGTGGACAGAGGGAGGCAAGTGCTTTGGAAAAGCAGATTCAGGAAAAAAACTCCCCTATTTGGGTAGAGAAAATCAAACCATCGGATGGTAATAACAGCATTGAACCAGACAGCAGTGTCAAAGGATTCCTACAAGGGCTGGCTGCTGGTTTTGGTTATTATGAAGATGATGCTAGACACGGGTTAGCACCTATGTCTAGCATACAACCATTGAAACAATAATTATTCTGCTTCAATAGCCCGTGGTGGAGTTGAATTGATTGTAATTTTTTTGGGCTTCAATGCCTCTGGCACGTCTTGCACAAAATCAATCACAAGGATGCCATTGTCAAGTGTAGAGTGCTGTACTCGAACATATTGATCCAAGTAAAACACACGCTTGAAGCTGCGCCCTGCAATCCCCTTGTGTAGATATACCTTATTTGAGTCATTTGAGACTTTTCCTTCAACTGTAAGGACACCGTCGTGTTCCACAATGCTGATATCATCAGCACTGTATCCTGCAACTGCCATACTTAGACGATATTCATGCTCACTAATTTTTTCCAGGTCGTATGGAGGAAAAGTTGTTGCACTGCTTTGGCGAAGTGAGTTCAGAGTTCTTAGAGTTGGTTCAAAACCAACTGCAATACGATTGAAATCGCGAATCAAGTCTTCAAATGTTGAAGTTCCGAGAGATAGAGTATTACGCATGTTTGACCTCCTATAAAAGCGAAGTTTGTGTTGAAGCCCTAATCAGGCACTTCAGCTGAGCTATCTCAGTCTCAGCAATGTATTTATAGTCCAAACACCTATTATTGTCAACCAAATGACAAAAAATAGGGCTCAATAATGAGCCCTATTTTATCTTAAGCAAGATCTTGTGTTCTCCGCAATTGAGATTATCGCCTCCTTTTTGAGATTATCCGGCAGAGAACAAACAGGTCCGTCACCAAGGGTCAAGAGATGCTTTCTTCCGTAGCCACCGAATTTTCGCCTCAGCTTTCTCCCGGCGTCGGCGAGTAGTGGGCTTTTCATAGTACCTGCGTTTCCGCAGTTCCTTTGTAACACCTTCCTGATTCATTCGACGCTTGAGTTGGCTGATGGCACTTTCAATGTGGTTGTTGTTAACCCGCACTGTCATGCCTTTTTTATTCAGATGGAAATCGTCCATACTTCCTCACAGTGTATTATGTGTACACAGCGTAATTATGTGACTGCAACACCCATTTATTATGCGGCACATGTTTTAGCATGTCAAAAAATTCCGTGGAAACAAAATGTTGATTGAACATTTCCATTACAGGTGTTTCAACAACATCGTTCCAGTGATTCACAAGGCGGTTCCGGGCAACACTCTCATTGTAACCAGGTTCACCACCATATATGGCGTCCGAAGGCACTCGCTCTCTTCGAGGACGCTTTCCTCTGTAGAGGCTCTCTAATGCTCCGCCCTTGAACATGTCCGTGTGATACCAATTGGGCTTGCCATTTAATTCACGCACATACTCTACAACAACAGTATCAATTTCACCAGCCCAGCGTTCCTCATTTAGTATTCTTCTCATGTTGGTCCACACGTCGTGAGAAAATCCATTGATATAGAGCACATTGCCTTGTTTGTGGGCAGCTCCATTCTGCCATTTGCCAGCCTTATCCCACACTATCCGGATCACACCTTGTTTATAGGCTTCCCAAAGTGCTTTGCTGGGACGTTCTTTCACATACTCGGGCAAACACAGTTGACCACTGTGGGCCACCAACCAATCTCGGTGGTTGCGAAAACTGCCCACATCCACCAATTGTTTGTCAATGTAGAAATAGGCCTCGCCCAATTCAGCTGGGCGAGGCCTGGAATTTTCCTGGGTTAAATCTTGAATACGCATGCCCTATTTAAGGGCTGGAAGGCTCTTTGGGCTGTTGTTTGTTGGCCACTAAAATAGCAGTAATGGAATTGCCTTGCATGCTGGGTTCTTTTTCATACTTGAAGTTACCCACAAGGCCCACAAATTGCTCGATCACGCCAAAACCCAACTTAGTGAAGCTCATTTCCCTGCCACGGAACTTGATAACCAGTTTTACGCGGCAGTTGTCGGCAAGGAAATCTCGTGCTCTATTGGCTTTCACCTCAATATCGTGACTGTCCGTTACAGGTCGGAGCTGGATTTCCTTCATTTGAATCTCGCTTTCACGACTCTTTTTGGCACGCTCTTTGGCAGCAAGTTTTTGCGCGTACAGGTGTTTGTTGAGATCCAAAATCTTCACAACCATTGGTGTAGATTGCTGATTGATTACCACTAGATCAAGGCCAGCTCGCTGTGCTTGAAACAAAGCATCCTTGGTTTTTACCACACCAACATTTGTTCCTTCAGCATTGATCAGTCGTACCTCAGGAGTGCGGATGCGTTCGTTAGCCAGCATGGCAGGTTCTTTCATTGAGTTGTCTCGGTCCTTTCTGTTTGTAGGGTGATTATATTTGGGCGTATTCATCAGTCAACACTTGTTTCACTGGTGTGAGATTTTCCACGTTGTCTCGTGACACATGTAACTCTGTTACTCCTTGGTCGCGCAGTTGTGTGATCTCAAATTGGCTGTCCATTAGCACCTTCTCAATAACACTGCGCAAGCCTCGTGCACCAGTTTTTTTGGCCAACACTTGTTGTGCTACTGCATCAACCGCATCGCTATCAAACTCCAAATTGATGCCATCCAGCTTGAACAATTTCTGAAACTGCTTTACAATGCTGTTTTTTGGCTCAACCAAAATACGACGAAGAGTTTCATGATCCAAGTCTTCAAAACTCAAAATAACGGGTATGCGACCACACAGTTCAGGAATCATGCCAAATGCAATGAGGTCTTCAGTGGTTACTTGACTCATCAAACGCTGTGTTTTCTCCGGACTGTGCTCTTGTTTTGTGTTACTCATAAAGCCCATGCCACTGGTTTTCTCGTTCAACCGTGACTCAATTATTTTGTCCAGCCCTTCAAAAGCACCACCCACAATGAACAAAACGTTTTGTGTGTTCATAGTAACAAACTCGCCATTGGGGTTCTTGCGTCCTCCCATGGGGCTGAACTTTACGTCACTGCCTTCAATTATCTTTAACAGTGCTTGTTGTACCCCTTCACCACTTACATCTCTTGTGGTGCTGACATTTTCACCTTTTCGCCCAATCTTGTCAATTTCGTCAATGAAAACAATGCCTTTCTCAGCCAATTCCATATTGTTTTCAGCCGCCTGATACAAGCGTGCAAGGCATTCTTCTGGATCCAATCCCACATAGCCTGTTTGGCTGAGACTGGTGGCATCCACAACAGCAAAGGGCACTTCCAGTATCTTTGCCAGTGTTTTCACCATATGGGTTTTGCCAACACCGCTGTTGCCAATCATCATAATATTGCTTTTGTCAATACTGACACCGTCAACAACTGGATTGTTCACACGCTTCAAGTGGTTGTAGATGGCTACTGCCAAGCTTTTTTTAGCATTCTTTTGACCAATAACATATTGGTCCAGATACTCAACAATCTTTGGGGGTGTCAATTCCCGGGGAATGCTTTGAATCGCTTGCTCTTCCTTGGGCTTGATGATTTCCATACACAAAGTAATGCATTCACTGCAAATAAATGTGTTGCTACCTGCAATAAGCGTTTTTACTTGAGTTTGGTTTTTGCCACAAAAACTACAATAGTGCAGAGCTTTTATATTTGTGGTCATACCTTCCTACTATTGGTTGTTATTTCTGAGATGAACGCAAGAATACCGCAGCAAGTTTTTCCTGCATATTCAGCAATTTTGCCTATTTCAACACTGGCTTTTTCTGTATTGACTCTTGTCAATCCTTTGGATGACAGCGCCAAGGACAGTGTTTCCCAGTCCTTGACTTCAACAAAAGTACCATGCATGTGATTTTGATTGATAATCAACCAATCCACTACATCTGATTGGTGTAAATCTAATTCTGGAGCATGATAAAATGCAAAACTATAATCTGGAAAACTGTTTTGACAATTGCTCACAAGCTCTTCCAAAGCTGCTTGATCAACACCAATAATCATGGCCTTGAGTGTATTGGCAGGTGGTAACCACAGGGAAGGAAAGCTTACAAGATGTATCAAAGTCATTTGACTGTTGTCAAAACTCATAAGCAGTTTGGTCCTTGCCTATACTCACGCACATTCAAAACTATACAGAATCTCCTGTATAAGTCAACATCAAACGTTGTTTATCATTTCTACAGTGATATTGCCTTCAACAGTTGCCACATTTGTGTCAAGAGCACCGGCTGTAACACGCAATATTTCCAGGGGATTGGGCCTTGCGCAACTGTTGCCGTAACCTTGGATAGTGGGATCAAAAATTTCCTGGTTTCCTTGAAGATCCACGACCAACGCCTCAGCCACCAATCTCTTGAGAGCATTTACGCCTGTGAGGTAGTTGCCTGGGCTGGTGCTGTCTTCATAATACAAATGGCTGGGGCGATCGTATCCCACAGTCCAAGCCATGGTTACCACAGGTGCTTCACCTGTGAAATTTCCAGTTTTGATAACATCGTCCAAAAACACAGGACTGATCAAGAGACCCAGATTGTTGACAATCTGTTCCCAGCGCATGTTGGCACGCTCTTTTGCCAAGCTCAAAGCATAAGTTGTGGGGTATCCGCCATAGCTGCCAGCAGCGTATCCCAGTTTGGCCAGGCTGCCAGCAACTGACCCGTCCAACAAGGCAAAAGGTTGTCCATTTACGGAAGCAAGCTGTATTACATCACCACATGCCAACGCACTGACGTTGGTGGCATAGCTCATGGCGTTGATGGTAGCTAGAACCCCGGCTTGGTTAAGAGCGCCAGTAACAAAGGTAATTGTCACACCATTTATTTTGATGTTGTCACCGTTTAGCACCGGAAATGCAGTTGCACCACTGACTTGAATTTCATAACCCTGATACGTAATGGCAGGAAGTCCCAAATCTGCAAGAGCTGTACCTGACCCGGCAGCAATAGTAATGCTTGTGCCTTCATATCCAGGGGCGTTCGTTACAGTAAGGTAAGTACCCACTGTTCCTTGATGCGCACACACTCCAGTAAATCTTTGATAGCTGTTGATGTCTGCAATCACTGTTGTAAGGCTGCCTGCCCCAGTGAACACAATCTCAACCCCGTTCAGCAAAATGCTGTGGCCTGGGGTTACTGTTGGAGTGCCAACTGTGCCAGTTACACTAACCCGGCGATTGTAGGCTTCGGGTTTGGTGTTATCAACCCCGCCTGCTTGTGTTCCAGTAAGGGCATTGTAGTTAGTAGGCGCATTACCAGTCCAGGTGATTCTGTAATAGGTGGGCTGAAATGAAGGTGTTGGCATACTCAATCCTCAAAAATCTCTTGCTTTGTAGGATTATTTATGCTTCACTTAGAGATCTGCACCCTCACAAACAAACTCAGTATCAACTCCATACACTACTCTAGGAATACCAAACTCACTGATACATCTGCGGCACCCCTTACAAGGCTTGCTGGTGCCCAACATCCATTCCTTACTGGTTTCATGCGGCCTTTTAACACGCACCACATACAAGGTAGCACGCTCAAGGATATCCACATTGTGACGCTTCAAAGCGTTGTAGATGGCGTGAGTTTCAGCATGCCAAAAAGGACTGTGTTCGTTCTTGCCAAAACGATTGGCAAAAGGATGCGAACGCAAGCTGTTGTTACCAAAGCTGACGATGTCACCACGGACAGCAATGGCAGCAGCCAACCGGGCATTGGCTACAGGCGCTACATCCTGTGCCATAACTTGAAGAGTCTTGAGGATTCGAAGATCGCGAGGCAAAAGTTGCCTACTCGTGTGAGGTTCCATTTCAAGGACACTTTATCGCTGGGGGATTTCAGGCAGCTTATGAACCATAAACATTTTCCAACGATGTTTGAGCTCAAATTTCATTGTAAGCCAAATCAACGTCAAAGCACTGGCCCAAATGCTGCCCATGATCCACAAGCCCATTGCTACACCCACAATCACAGTGTAGCGAAAGAAATCCTTCCAACCAGAATCTAGGGCCATCTCAACCATTCCTTTGTCGAACACTTGTTCCAACGTCCACTTTTGCACCCGTGCCGGACTGGCCATAGTCCAAATAATGCCTGTTGAGATGGTTGTCAATAGCACATACACAATGCTGATGATTTTGCACATTTCAGCCAGTTTCCAGGTGGGAATGGGCTGGAAAATCATGCACACAGCACAAAAACCCAGCACAAGATAAAACCATGGCTCTTGTCGTTTGTTGACATCACTTTCTTGAGTTTGCCAGATTCGCTCCAGATAACGCTGGTGATGTGGTTCAAACATGTGTATGTCCCCTGTATGTGTGCCTACTATAGCATCACATACAGAGCTGTCAACCCCAATTATTCAAACAGATCGCTCAAAACAAGTCCTCGTTATCTTCCCTATGGCCAACTCGCATTGCCATATTTGAGTCTGTTTCGCGGACCTGAACCATACTGCACCAAATTCTTTTGGCTTCCTCCGCACCATAATTGGGAAGAAATACCCCATTGACATACTTGTAGAGAAAGTCTGCAATGCCTTCGCATCCAGTTCTTTCCACTTCGGTAATCTTGGCCAACCCCTTGCGCCCTAGATCCAAAAGAGTTTCCCTATGAGGGTCATCGTTGGCCACCAGAAGTGTATGATCAAACCAATCTTCCAGCAGCGCCTTAAGTGGTTTCAAACCACCAAAATCCATACACCAGTTTCGAGCATCAAGTGTGTCGCATTCAAATTCAAAATGAAAACTCAGTGAGTATCCATGAATCCATCGGCAATGGCTATCTGCCCTCCATTGGCGATAAGCTACTGGACCAATTTGTCTATAAGTTTTTGTGCTAATCCATTTTGTCATCTCTTCTCTCCAAATCTGAGTATTTGATGACTGTACAGAGTGTTTAGAGTGGGATGAACAGTCTGAGACCACTTTCAGCACTATTTAAATTAGTGATTTACTCTGAGTCAATTGGCCAATTCAATTTCAACCACATTTCAACCTCACTCAAGCTGGCTATGTCACCCACAATCTCCACAGTCCACTTGCATTTTGGCTGTGTTGCAATATCAGTCCATACAGCCCACATGGAAATAGGGTTGGTGACTTGAATGGAAACAAGGCATTCAGGAAGGCTGATTTCCATTTCCCAGGTGTCATGGCTGGATGGCCATCCTCGCGTGACCTGGCGGTCAAAAGTGAGGTCAAACTCTGGAATGCTCATACGGCTCACACCATGCCTAGGACTGCCCCAAAAAAGGCTGTTGTTGGTGGCCTGTTGGTATTGGTGGATGGTGTCCACAAACTTCTTGACCAACGCCACTTGATTCTTTTTTTCACGTGTCATAAACCGCATCATACAGAGTTCTTTTCTTGTGTCAACCCAAACCTAAATATTGCATTCCTTTGTGAGATTTGCATGATTAACAAAGCCAAAATTGAACAAACGTTGAGAAACTGGGCTCCAATACGTGGCCGAATAACAATAAACGACCTTGGACAGGTCAGTGTTAGTGGTAGAGTGATGGCATATCCCAAGCCTACTCCTGGGGGCAAAATTCCTGTTGAGTTCTTGTATGTTGCACATACGTTCCACGCAAGCTCAAACAATTTAACCTCACTGGAAAATTGCCCACAGACAGTGGGAAAAGATTTCATAGTAGCCTACAACCAACTCACCTCTCTTGAGGGCATGCCCCAAGACATCCGTGGTAATGTAGATATAGGTAGGAACCAAATCTCCAGCCTAATGGAATGCCCGCCAAAAATCAAAGGTTACTTCATTTGCCGGAATAATCTTCTGGAAAATTTTGTAGGCGGTCCAGTTGAAGTATTGGGAGAAATGGATGCTACAGAAAATCCACTGAAAAGCCTCGAAGGTTTTCCTACCAAACTACAAAAAGTGTATCTCACTTACTCTCCCAGTTTGCCACTGCTCCGTACCCTTGTGTGCAAAAAAGTGATACTGGTACCAACCTCGGGTGGGTGGAAAGACCAGAATCCCTTGTTGATGAAGGTGGAAAAAATCTTGAACAAATATGCGGGTCAAGGCAAGCGAGTTATGTTTGATTGCCAAAAAGAATTGGAAGATGCTGGATTTGAGGAGAACGCAAGATGGTAGACAAAGACAAAATCTTGCGGTTATTGCGTCAGTATTTTGAGACAACTGGCACAATAACCATAAGTGATGAGGGACTGGTGAGTTGTACAGGAAGGGTACATCTGAAAACAGGAAGGATACACGAGCGCTTGCCTGTGGCTTTTGACAGGGTTACTGGTAGTTTTGTGTGCTCCGAAAACCAGCTCAAGACACTTGAAGGTGCACCCACTTCAGTTGGTGGCAATTTCCATTGCTCCATCAACCAACTCACCACACTGGAACACTCTCCCCAGAGTGTTGTTGGTAGTTTCTATTGCAGTAGGAACCAACTCACCACACTGGAAGGGGCACCCAAGAGTGTTGGCGGCGATTTCAGTTGCTACAACAACCAACTCACCTCACTAGAACATGCACCCAAGACTGTTGGTCGTGATTTCGATTGCACTTACAACCAACTCACCACACTGGAAGGGGCACCCAAGAGTGTTGGTGTTGGTTTCTATTGCAGTAAGAACCAACTCACCACACTCGAAGGCTTGCCAGCTATACCTGGAACCTTGTATCTCTCCTACAAACGCAAATTACCACTGTTGCGTTGTTTGTTGGCAAAGAAAGTTGAATTTGATCCCAAACCAAGGAACAAAACAGTTGAAACTATTTTGAACAAATACGCAGGTCAAGGCAAGCGAGTTATGTTTGATTGCCAAAAAGAATTGGAAGATGCCGGATTTACAGAGAACGCACGATGGTAGACAAACAAGAAATAAGGCGGTTATTGAAACAGTATTTCCGAACAACTGGCAAGATAACCATCAGTGATGAGGGATTGATCTTTTGTAAAGGAAATGTGGAGCTGAAAACAGTAATAAAGCACGAAAGGTTGCCTGTGGCTTTTGACAGGGTTGATGGCAGTTTCGTGTGCGATTGGAATGAACTTGAGACTCTTGAAGGAGCACCCAAGAGAGTTGGTAAGAATTTCTCGTGCTTTGGGAACCAACTTACTACACTCAAAGGAGCGCCCCAGAGTGTTCCTGGCGAGTTCCTTTGCGGCAGCAACAAACTCACTGATCTCGAAGGAGCGCCCCAGAGTGTAGGTAGTCATTTTGGTTGCAGCAACAACGAATTCACCACACTCCAAGGAGCGCCTAATAGTGTTGGCGGCGACTTCTATTGCGTCTACAACAAAAAACTCACCACACTCGAAGGCTTGCCAGCTATACAAGGAACTTTGAAGCTTTCCTACAGCCCCACCTTGCCACTGCTGCGTTGTTTGTTGGCAAAGAAAGTTGAATTCGTGCCCGAACTTAATAACACAACAATTGAAACAATTTTGAACAAATACACAGGAAAAGGCAAACGTGCAATGTTTGATTGCCAAAAAGAATTGGAAGATGCTGGATTTGAGGAAAATGCTAGATGGTAAATGTGAAAGAAGTTGAAAAAACATACAGAAAATATTTTGATTACCCTGGATTTGAAACTTCCAAAAATACACTTCGCATCAACCCCCAAAATGGCAAAATCACAGTTTTAGGTAATGTAATGTTGTGGCAGAGTCCTCCTGAAGGCAAATTGCCAGTTGAATTTGAGTTTGTGAATTTCAGTCTGCAAGTTCAAAACCGCGGTTTGATCTCACTGGAAGGTTGTCCATCTGTAGTGAGACAAGATTTCAATTGCCGAGGCAACAAACTCACTACCTTGATTGGTGGTCCACAAATTGTGGGAAAAGATTACCTCGCTGGTAATAAGCCTTTGGAAAATCTTGACGGTCTTGCTTTGGAAATTGGTCATATATTGTACTTGCCTTATCATCGAGACTTACCACTTTTGAGAGCATTAGTAGCTCCTGAAATAGTGTTTCAAAATTTTGACCCTGCCACACCGCCACCTTATCACATCATTAAAAAATATGCTGGCAAAGGCAAACGAGCCATGTTTGACTGCCAAAAAGAGTTGGAGGATGCAGGGTTTGAAGGAAATGCAAGATGGTAGACAAACAAAAGATACTACAACTTTTTAGAAAATATTTTGACCCTTTTGACTATTACGATGATCAAAACCAACCCCACATCCATAATGATGGCACAGTTGATGCCCAATGGCAAGTGTATCTTGAACATGACGTCAGTGAATTGCCTGTGAAGTTTGGAACAGTGAATGGTGACTTCACTGCCTCTGAGAAATCATTAGCAACACTCAAGAACATGCCCAAGATTGTCAGAGGTAATTGTAACCTTTTAGGCAACAATCTAACTACTTTGATTGGTGCACCATTTGAGGTGGGCGGCAATTTTGAGGTTAACAGAAATCCATTGCAAGATTTGATAGGATTTCCACAAAAAGTGGGCGGCAAAGTCACTGTAAAATGGAGTCAGTCTCTTCCACTGCTGAGAACCTTGAATGCGCAAGAAGTTGTAGTGTATGGTCAGCCAAGAGTCAGTATGATACTGAACAAATACGCAAAGCAAGGCAAACGTGCTATGTTTCATTGCCAAAAAGAGTTGGAGGATGCAGGGTTTGATGGAAATGCAAGATGGTAGCCAAACAAGAGATTTTGACTATTTTTGAGGCATATTTCCACCGCGGTAGTGAAATAGTCCAAAACAAAGAATACAGTTGGGACCCACAAGGACGGCTCAACATCCACACAGGTGTATCACGTGAATTTGGCCACCCCATGCCTGACGGAATGTGGCCAGTGTCTTTTGGACACATTGATGGGGACTGCAACATGCAAAATTGCGGCTTGCACGATATAGAAGGTGGGCCCATTGAGGTGTATCAAGACCTTGATCTGTCATTCAATCCTTTAACGAATTTGAAAGGTTTGACTACCCGCATAGGTGGTAGGTTGCTACTTGAAGGCATCAAATTCCAAAGCCTTGACGGTTTGCCTCCTGATCAGAGTGTGGAGATCAGTTGGTATCCCGATCAACCCATGCTACAGCTATTGACTTGTAAGTGGATTGAGCTGCCTTGGCACCAAATGCAAGAGAAGGGAGACTCGCCTGCAAAGACAGTGTTGACTATTTTGAGAAAATATCGGCGACATGGCCGTAGAGCCATGTTTGATTGCCAAAAAGACTTGGAAGATGCGGGGTTTGAAGGAAATGCGAGATGGTAAACAAACAAGAAATCTCACGACTTTTCCGAAGTTGGTTTGATACCGACAGTGCAAGATTTGAAGTAAATGATGATGGCACAATAAGTGGAGAGGGCTTTCTCGAAACTTCCGCTAAATTCCCTGAACAAAAGCTGCCAGTGCGATTCAAAACCTGGAAGGGCACACTGCATCTTGGCTACACCAATTTGCATTCACTTGACGGGCTACCTGAGGTGATGGATGGTGACATCAGGTTGAGAGGCAACCAACTCACAGATCTCAAAGGTGCGCCAAAAATCGTTACAGGCGTTTTCAGCATTGCCCACAATCCTCTTGTGAGTTTGGAGGGGTTTCCCAACAGCGTGGGTAGAGTGGTTTTGTCTGATGACCCTCACTTACCAATGTTGCGACTGTTGAACGCCAAAGAAATCAAAATTCATGCTGCTAGAGATCCTGCAAACAAAGTGCAGTGGATTTTACAAAACTATGCAGGACAGGGCAGACGTGCAAGGTTTAATGCACAGAAAGACTTGGAAGATGCTGGATTCCCTGAGAACGCAAGATGGTAGACAAAGACAAAATAAGGCAGTTATGGATTGAGTATTTTGATACTGATCAAGATACTTGGAGATCAGGTGATGTGACAATAAATCCAGATGGATCAGTGTCGGTAGATGACAGCGTTTGGCTTTTGAAAAATACCACTAGTTTGCCCATCAAGCTCAAAAAGATTGAAGGGAATTTTGATGCCAGCCACAGTGACTTGGATAACTTAACCAATTTCCCAGATTATGTGGCCTCTGATCTTGAATTGCGAAACAATTATCTCACCCATCTGCTGGGCGCGCCCGCTTTTGTGGGCAATGATCTGCTTCTCTCAGGCAATCCTTTGAGAAGCTTAGTGGGTTTTCCAGCACATGTGGGAGGCACAGTATCATTAGACTGGAATGAACATCTTCCATTGTTGCGAGTGTTGCTAGCCAAAAACACAAGCATTTTGGGAAACAACAAGGTCCACAAGATTTTACAAAAATACGCAGGGCAAGGAAAGCGTGCAATGTTTGATGCACAGAAGAGCCTGGAAGATGCAGGATTTAGTGAGAACGCAAGATGGTAAATGAATCAGACATCTTCAATAACTTCACAAAATTTTTTCAAGATGCTGAACGCTTGATCCACAAAAACAAAGTGAGTATAGGCGCAGATGGCAAATTAAATGTGTTGGGCGATGTGGTTGTAAAACTGGAATATACTACCCATCAAAGCACTGGGTTGCCTTTTGGAAAACTTCCTGTGCAGTTTGGAACAGTAAGTGGCACGTTCAGTGTGGCAAAAACACGTTTGCAGAGTTTGGCAGGTGCCCCAGTTTCAGTAGGGGGCATTTGTTGGATAAGTGATAATCTCTTGACTTCTCTCGAGGGTGGTCCACAACACATTCACCATTTGTTGATAATGGACAACTTGCCTGCTCTTGCCAGTCTCACTGGTTTTCCACCAGACATCAACACTTGTAGATTCACTTGGCTCAAAGATTTACCATTGTTGAGATTGTTGCAAGCCAAAAGGCTGATTTTAAGTTTGGAACAACAGGGTTTACTGCCCAGTTCACCACCCAAAAAATGTCTGGAGATTTTGAACAAGTATTTGCCGCAAGGAAAAAGAGGCATGTTTGATTGTCAAAAAGAGTTGGAAGATGCAGGATTTGAGGGGAATGCAAGATGGTAATGACACAATATATAATCTCTGCTTTAAGACAGCACTTCCACATTGACAACAGCCCAATTACTCGAGATGATTCCCGAATTGAAGAAATCTATTCTGATGGCAGTGTGGACATTATAGGAAATGTGCGTATGATACGTTCTGCAAGCGGTGACATTCCAGTGGAATTCAACATTGTGCAAGGATATTTTCAAGCTCAAAACATGAATCTCAACAGCTTGAAGAACAGTCCTATACAGTGCAATAGCTTATTTGTATCCAACAACAACTTGGAAAATTTCAACCATTTGCCATCTGGCATTGTGAATTTGGATATCAGCAACAATAAATTCAAAAATTTCCAGGGCTTGAAAACAGAATTTCTTACTAGACTAGATGCTTTTGGCAATCCTTTGGAAAGTTTGGAAGGCTTGCCAAACTCTCCGCCTGAAGTGCCTTTGGGAATCGGCATAACTTACTCAAAAAATTTGCCTTTGTTGCGCCTATTGGTGGCAACAGATATTGACATTCTTGATCCTCAGATGATTACCAAGCGTTTTGAGCCAGTACAACGCATCTTGAGAAAGTATGCAGGACAAGGCAAACGTGCGATGTTTGATTGCCAAAAGGACTTGGAAGATGCAGGATTCTCGGAGAACGCAAGATGGTAGACAAAGACGCTGAACTTGAAAAACTTTTTGGCTCTTGTGTTGTAACTGGTGAGGCCAGTGTTGATGATAATGGTTTAGTTTCCTGCACTGGAGACGTGCGCTTGGCTCAAGACTTGCATATGTTGCCTGTGAAATTCCACCATGTTGCTGGATATTTTGATTGCAGTAACAATGCTTTACTGACATCACTTCAAGGATCACCCAAAACTGTAGGCAAGTGGTTCAATTGCAGCATTGTTCCAGAACTCAAATCCCTGGAAGGCGCTCCTGAAACTGTGGGCATAGATTTTGATTGCAGTTACAATGCAAGCCTAGAGAGTCTTAAAGGATTGGGAAGAGTGAATGGGGGTTTGAACATAACCTACCAACGCACTTTGCCTCTCTTGCGTTGCTTGCAGGCTAAATATGTGACTTTTGATCCAATATTGCCAAACCACCCAGTGGAAAGAATTTTGAACAAATACGCAGGAAAAGGCAGACGTGAAATGTTTTGGTGCCAAAAAGAGTTGGAAGATGCAGGATTTGAGGAAAATGCACGCTGGTGAATCTTGACATAGTTGATGTTGCACCGCAACATAAATAAATTATCATAAAAGTTCAAGGAGAAACACAATGACACAAGAGTTTGCCAAAACACTTACCAACTACTACGCCACTGTTGCAACAGCTTACCTGGAGACTGCTTCCAAGGTCTACGAGGCAAGCATGGGACTGGCAACAGAAATCACCAAGATCCACCCCAAGGATTTTTGGACTGTTGGCAAGCAGTGATAACAGAAAAAAGCCCGCATAATGCGGGCTTTTTTGTCACGTTCCTATCGATCAATTTCCTTTTGGTTGTACTGAGAAAACAACTCCACAACTTCTTGTTCACTGTTGCAAACCATTTTCACAGTCACATAATCGTTTTCCTGATTACGCCCGTTGATTTCCACCATCCAACCGTTGTCATAGCGATAGACATTGAAGCTCTCGCCAACCTTTTTCATTTTTTCCAATTCTCTTGTCCTTTTATTTTTCCGTGTTGTTTGTTGCTGCCTGAATTTCTTTCACGTGCTTGCAAGCTCGGCCAAAGCCACCAGCCACACAAGTGCAATGCCAGCCTTTTCCACCTTGGGTAACCACATAAGTGTTGCCTTTGCTGCCTTTGACTGTCCAGCTTTCTGGCTCAGGCACAGCCTTCTTGGGCGTCAAAAGCTGAGTTTCACTGCCATCACTTTTGACAATTTTCACAATGTTCTCAATCCGAAAACTGCGCACTGGAATCTTGTAATCATTGCTTGTGATGCAAATCCACCCTCCCTCCAGCCAAGGAAAAGTGGGCACTACCTTTCCTTCAAACACAGAAGTCCTATTCTTGGGCCAACCTTCAACCCTAGACAGGTCCCGGCTTTCGATCTTAACACGTTCTCCAACCTGAGGCATAACGCTCACTGTTTTCTCCATTGCTAAGCCTCCTTGTAATAGCATTCCAAGACCTTTCTGTCAACCTAAATACCTTTATGGAACAAGATGCACTGGTGCCTGAAGTCACAAATTTTGTTAAATGGGCCAAAAAGCAACTGGGAATTCAAGGCTCAGTTGTTGTGAGACTTCGTAGAAATCGAATGAAACATGGCACACAATCCACATTTGGTGGGTTTGATCCCACCAGTGGAAAGATAACAGTGAGTGTTGAAGGACGGCATTTGTTGGATATTTGTCGAACAATTGCACATGAAATGACCCATCAGAAACAAAGTGAATCACACAGCTTTTCCTCCCAGGATGGGGAAACAGGAAGTGATATTGAAAATCAGGCCAATGCAGTAGCAGGAATCTTGATGCGGAATTGGGGAAAGAGTTTTTAACTGATCCTCATCTACGCAGGTATTGGGACTCAGAACATGCTCTCCCAGCAATTCTGGGAGAACAAAAACAAGACTACTATAGGCACCAGTCTCAGATGGTTTTGTTGTGAGTTTTAACACTTGGGGCGGTTGCACTGTACCCTCAGACATATTGTCCACAACCTGTCTCTCTACAATGTAGATGCAGCGGGAAAAATTGGCTTGATTACCATAAACAATCCAATTCCCTGATCGATGTTCATGCACAAAACAGAGCGATCCTTTATCAACATGCCTCACATGTTGAAGATAATTTTCGGCCTATGTTCCACTTGGCTTTGTATTCCGAGTTCGAACTGGAGAGCTTCTTTGTGAGGGAACCAGCTGTGCTTCTCGGTCCGATGGGTAGAGAACCATCGATTTGTTTGCGTTCCTGATGGGCTACCATCCCTTCCGCCAGCGGATGCCACTTACCGCCATCTTGCGTCTACATGTGCAACAAGTGTGTGGCTTGCGGAAAGGTTACGTCAACAGTGAATATGGCTTTTGTTAGCCTTTTGGATTTGGGCCATAAGGGCATGTGTCACACAGCTCAGCTGGAGGAGCAACTCGTTCAACAGGTGCTGACGCTGGTGCAGCCTCAGACTCCTTGCTGCTTTTTTGTCCTGCAAGCCAACCCAAAGCAGTGCTGGCCAAGCTCAACATAGCTGCCATCCAGTCACCTGGGGGTGCCATTTCAACACCAGCTGTTTTGGCAGCCATAATAATAAATCCAATTGCAATGAAACTCAAGACAGTGATGCTGCATACTGCAATGCCTGCATAATCTTTCCAAGTGTTGGGATTCTTTTTACTTTGATCCACGTGGTATCTCCAATACTAATCTAGGTGATTCAGGGTATTCAATAACTTGTTGACCTTCTTTGCACTCATACACCAGGATGCCACGCAAGCGTGCAGGGCCGCCTGGCACTGACTCAAGATCATTTATTTTGATGAGAAATTGAAAGTTTTCAAAACCATTACTGGTTTTTCCAACACTTCTGTTGGCTGAGGTTGTGATTTGATGCACAAAACCATCTTTGTCAATTATATGAGCATCAAAACTGCGCAACGGGCAGTCTTCTCTAAATTTTTTCCTGCTGGCTGTTACTTGCCAGCTGCTGTAGTTAGGCGTGGATGAAACAGTGAACCCTTCAGGATCCCAAATCAAAACTGGCAATGGGGTCTTGAAAAATCTATCGTAAATTGTGTGTGCGCCCAACAATATGGTTATTGCCACAGCCGCAAACTGGAATTTAGCCAAATGTTGTTTGATAAAATCGCCTGTTGCCAAAGTGTTCCTTACCACCAAAATGTCACCCAGCCAAAAGCAGCAGCCAGATAAAACGCTGTTGCACTGGACAGTGCAACAAACGTTGTTATCCAAATTTTCTTGAAAGCTCGTATGGTTGCTGCCACTGGGCGTTATACCTCAAATTTATGAGGTATTTAAAATACAGTCAGATAAAATAATATACGTATGTTATTACAGGTTTTGATCTTTCCACCAACGAGCCATGCTGCCCTCAGCAACTTTGTCACAAAACTTTTCAAACTTGCCGTCAAGACCCAGCAACTGATCAAAATGGGCAGCCAAAAGCATATTGGGACAGGGCCTTTCCCTATGAGACCTAAGCCATGCCTCTGCATCATCGAAACGCTCTAGACCATTGCTTTGAAGCCACAGTGCCAACCCTGCGGCAGTGCTTCTGCTTACGCCAGCAAAGCAATGAATCACAACTCGTGCATCACTGGGCAGCCTCTGACCAAATTCCAAAACTTGCCTAGCCTGCTCCAATGTGGGGGCATTGGGGCGAGAAGGATGCTCTTCATCATCCATGCGGAGCCACAGCCAATTTTCTGGAACAATCCTATTGGGCTTGTGGATGCTGTCACCGGGATCCAAGAGTGTAATGAGGTGAGTGGCATCAATGCATCGCACCCTAGCACGCACTTGAGATTTAGCACAAACCAAAAATTCAGGCACTGTTTTATCTCCTGTTTCAAGGGCAAGATAACATTGGATACAACATGTGTCAACCAGCGTCACATGCTAGTTTGCGCGAGACTTTGAATTTAGCACAGCCACAATACTTGCAGCCCACAGCAGTCCAATCCTCGTAAGGGTCAAAATGCCTTCGATACGGGTGCTCACATTCTGGATCAGCGCAAACTCGCTCATCCCCAAAATTGGGGTTGTAGTAGTAT
>Ga0209972_10001458_pt1 | contig 20685 bp, 20 predicted proteins | sample NOAtaG_7_FD_187302 | JGI IMG/M metagenome (GOLD analysis project Ga0209972, IMG submission 187302) | Freshwater lake microbial communities from Lake Erie, under a cyanobacterial bloom - NOAA_Erie_Diel1S_2200h metaG (SPAdes) (version 2) | ecosystem: Environmental > Aquatic > Freshwater > Lake ... | reverse complement strand
TTGTGTTTTGCTTGCTACCTTCGGTATTATGTCTGTAATGCTATTCATTTGGTGTTTTGATTCAACACTTGCACCTTATACGATGAATAGCTTTTTTTCTCGTTTTTCAAAACTGTCCGAAGTATTGTAATTAGTAACTTTGGTTAAATCCAATTCCCCTTTATATGCTTCTTTAATCGGTTGTGCGATCGGGTGCGTAGACTGTGCTTCGATATGAGCAGCCACAGATAATAATTCATCTTGGCTAAATCCATTCTTAGTTACAATCTGCGTAACGTGAAAGGTTCCCTTTGTCAAAGTTCCAGTCTTATCTGAAACAACCGTTTTCACATGGTTTAATATATCTAAGAATGTCGAACCTTTAATCAAAATACCCTTCTTTGCTGCCCCACTAATGCCACCAAAACAACCTAGAGGAATACTAATCACCAGACCACAAGGACAAGAAATCACCAGAATAATTAAGAGCGTGTTTGAGAAGTTTTTAGCAGCAAAAAAAGGTAAAAAATGCCCCCAAAGGTATAGCCTGTCAATATACAAAAAAACTAAAGACAGCCCCATGGAAACAAAAAAGAAATCATACCCCACAGACCTAAACGATGATCAATGGGAACTGGTAAAAGACTTGATTCCCGCCGCAGGAAGAGGAGGGCGAAAAAGAACGGTGGATATTAGAGCTGTACTCAATGGCATTTTCTACATAAATGCCGCAGTTTATGCTTGGCGAATGTTACCCCATGATTTTCTTGTATGGCAGACTGTGTATGGTTACTTCCGCCATTGGCGAATTACCAAGACATGGCAAGAGATCAATGCTAAATTGCAACAATGGTATCGAGTTAGTGAAGGAAGAGAAGCCACGCAGGATGTATTGACAGTCAATCAACTAAAATTGCTAGTCGGTTAGCATCACCTGAAGAAGTTGGTATTGATGGTGGCAAACTAGTTAATGGTCGCAAACGCCATATTCTGGTGGATACATTAGGTTTGATGATGATGGTAGTTGTTACTGCGGCAAATCTTAATGATCGTAAGGGTGCAGTCTTGGTTTTAGAAAAACTTAATCAAATTCGCGACCGATTCCCACGTTTATCAACCATTTGGGTAGATCGTGGCTATAACGATAACGCATTCGTTATGGCGATTCTGCACACTTTTTACTGGTGTTTACAGGTTGTTGTCCCTCCTGCGGGGCAAAAAGGCTTTGTTGTCCAACAGAAACGTTGGGTGGTTGAGCGTACATTTGCTTGGTTTTCTCGCTTTCGGCGTTTGAACAGAGAATATGAACTTTTACCTGAAACTTCTGAGGCTTTTTTCTGTGTTGGCATGATTCAGATCCTCCTTAAACGCCTCGCTTAACTTTTCAAACACGCTCTTAAAGGCAATCAGGTGATTTGGGAACGTCAATTTCCTTGGAATCAAAGTAAAGGATTTCTCAATCCTGCAAAAGCCAATGCTGACTGCAAAGCGGGATCAATTCAGATATATTCACAAATGCCTTTTTCAGCATTTACCTATGTCCAAACTTTTCACTGGCAAAACCAGCAACTTTCATATATCGCCGCCAGAAATGAAGTTCGTTCTGCGGAAACTGTTGAGCGACTGATTGACTAATGTTACGCGGAAGTCTTGAAGACCTTATGCAATCCCGACCTTACAGAGACAAAAAATCGCGGACTTTAAAGTGTTGATTGGCTGTATCCCTATAGATTCGTACATCTAGCCAAATCGTTCCACGTAACATCAGTTCTTAAATGCTTTCTTATAGTAAAAACAGAAATCCGACAATTACTAGCAAACTAAAAATGATTCGATTAAACATTGGTTGTGGAATCCAACGATTTACTTTGCCTCCAATGTAAATACCTAAGAAGATGCTTGGTAAAGACCATAGAAATAAACTCCAAATTAAGGGAGTCCATAGCCCCACCAGCCCGTGACCTGCGATCGTGGCAATCCCAGAAAATAGAAAGTAGCATTGCATCGTTGCCCTGAAATAGTCAGGAGCCCAACGCCGCAGCGTTCCATAAATAGCGATCGGAGGACCATTGGTGTTGTACGCGCCACCGAGAATTCCTGCAACAAAGCCAAATATGAATGCATATTTTTCATTCTTGAGGTGGTGCATCCTTGGAGTGACCAGGTTGCCGATACCATAGAGAACGAGGAGTAAACCTAGCAAAACCTTTACTAAGCGTTCGGGTGCATAGTTTAGTAGCAATAACCCAAAGGGAACGCCGATTACAGTGGAGAGAATTAGTCGCCAAGTAGAATTAAAATCAACGGATTTAGGATCGCTCAGCAAAATAATCAAGCTAATCGTAAATCCAGTAAAGGCAACAATTGGGGATGCGCTCTGTAGGCTCATAATTAGCCCTAATAATGGCATCGCCAATAATGCGTCACCAAAACCAACCGCCGATCGCACAAAAGTACAGACAAATAAAATAAATGATGTTAAAAGCGTTAGGGTCGTTGATGACATGGAACTCAATAGAAAGCCTTAATTAATCCAAAGCTCAGTATAGATATAAACAACCAAGAGAAAGCACCCAAATACAGGGGTTTTAAGCCTGTTTGCATAAGATGCATGATTTTGGTTTCCATTCCCATGGCTGCCATTGAAATTGTCAGTAGGAACTTATTGACTTGCTCGATCGCACTTTTAAATTCTGACGGGAAAATATTGAGACTATTCAGAGCGATCAACAACATGAAATAAAAGATAAACCAAGGAATTGAGATCGCGGCGGCCGGACGGTCACCATGATCTTGCTTACGTTTGGAATATATGTAAGTGATCATCAGAGTTACTGGAGCTAGACATAGCACTCTCGACAGTTTGGTAATACTTGCTAATTCGCCACTAATCGGACTCACTTGATAGGATGCTGCCAAGACTTGAGCAACTTCATGAATAGAGGCTCCACACCAAATGCCAAAGGTCTCAGGGGTTAAGCTGAGTAAGTTGGGCAATAATGGATATAGGAACATTGATAGGGTTCCAAAAATGGTGACGATCGCAACTGCGTAGGTCGTATCGCGATCGGAACTTTGAGTAGCAGTACTTGTTGCGATTACTGCCGAAGCTCCACAGATGGAAGTCCCAGATGCAATTAGATAAGTTAAGCTTCTACTCACTCCTAATAGTCGCCCTAGCCAATAGGTAAAGCCAAAGGTAATAAATAGAGTTAAAATAATCAAGCCGATTCCTTTAATTCCGAGCGCTAGTACTTGTGCAATGCTTAGTTGGAGTCCTAGTAAAACGATCGCAAATCGCAAAATCCGCTTCATTACAAAGGTGACTCCCGATTGGCAGTTGGCAGGCATTCCAATCGTATTGCGAAAGATCATGCCGAGAATAATAGCGATAATCAATGGACTAAAAAGTTGAAATATCGGCAGACTTCGCAATAAATAGGCGGCTCCTGCTATAGCGATCATCAGATAAATGCCATAGCTCCGTTGAGAAACCCATCTCCAAACTTGATCTGGTGAGGATATATTCATTGTTGCGGCTCCCTATGATTGTGACTGTATAGGAAATCCATTTCGTCTAGAAAACTACAAATTAAGCCTAGAAAGAGTTTTGGGTTTTTATTCTGCCTAGAGCAAAATAAAAAAATTGATACAAGAAAGTGTTCCATCTCTAATTCCCTATTGCAAATAGCTACTTTGTAGACATAATTTGTCAGCTATATCGTTGGTTACTAGAGAACCCCCTCAATCCCCCTTGTAAAGGGGGAAGAAGATAATTAATTCTCCTTTACAAGGGGGGCTGGGGGGATCTCGTTTTTTGAACGGAGAAAGTAATTTTTAAACAGTCTCTAAGAAATAAGAACTCTTTCTTCTTGATGTTTGTCCAGATTGGAAGTCGCAAAAGTGGTATTGAGAGCGATCGCAATTTTGCTAAACACTTGACCAACTGCCGAGTCTGGCTCGCTCAGTGTGAGGGGAGTTCCAATGTCTCCGCCAGTACAAATTTTGGCATCAATCGGAACCTGTCCTAGCAAAGGTGATTGAAGTTCATCAGCTAGCTGCTGTCCACCACCGCTACCAAAAATTGGATTTGGCGTTCCACAATGTCCACAGAGTAAATAACTCATATTCTCAATGATGCCAAGGACAGGAATACCAACTCGGCGGAACATGTGAATACTACGGCGGACATCGGCAACGGCTACCTGTTGCGGCGTAGTGACCAAAATTACGCCACAGATAGGACTTTCTTGAACAATCGTAATTTGAGCATCGCCAGTGCCAGGGGGTAAATCGATCAAGAGATAATCTAAGTCTCCCCATTCCACTTCTTGAATGAATTGGGTGATGATCTTATGCAGAACTGGACCCCGCCATGCGAGGGGATGATCGGGAGCAGCCAGTAAGCCTACTGACATCACCTTAATTCCATGCGCTTCAAGTGGAATAAACCTTTGACCTGAAGGCGTATCGATCACTTTCACTTCAGATTGAGCTAGTCCTAGCATCTGCGGTACGTTTGGTCCATAGACATCGGCATCAAGCAAGCCCACTTTGTTACCCTGCGATCGCAAAGCCGCAGCTAAATTTACCGCCGTTGTTGATTTGCCAACGCCACCTTTGCCACTAGAGACAGCAATGGTGGTGCGGACTCCTGCGATCGTACAAATCTCCACATAGGATTTTTTGCACCATTCCAAGGAAGACAACAAAGATACTATTTCCGCTTTTAGGTCTTGTTGATGCTTGCCCACATAGAGCCGCAGATATACATAATTATCTACAATCCGCAGATTCCGCACCATCCCCAGACTGACAATATCTGTGTTTAGAATTGGTTCTGTAACAGTCTTGAGCAGGGCTTTTACTTCGATCTCTCTTGCCTCAACTATTGGATCGTGAGGCGTTGGGACATGTTGGTGTTCAGCCCTTTGAAATGGAGAGGTATGGCTAGACATTAGAGGTCTCTTGATTGCTATCTTGAATGCTTTGGATCGCTCGTTGGGCAAAGATGCATACATCGCGATCGGGATCATCAAGGGCTTGCTGTAAAGGCGTAAGCGCTACAGGATTGTTTAAAATCTTTAGGGCTTTCACTCCTTCTCGACGGACATCAGAATATTCATCAGTCAATGCTTTGATAAATAAAGGCAAGGTACGCTCGGCGGCGATTGTTTGTAAGGCTTGGAGGCTAAACTTGCGTACTTGCCAATGCTGATCTTCAGCAGCCTTTTCTAGAGCCGCGATCGCATTGGGATTAGCGTGAGTAGTTAGAGACTTGGCGGCATTGCGACGTACTTCCCAATCTGGATCGTCAGTCACAGCTTGAGCCAGCATCGGCACAACTTCGTCATCAGCTAAATGACCAAGAGTTAAGGTAGTTGCCCGACGTACCGCTTCGTCAGGATCAGACATCAGTGCTAGGGCTGGTTTACAGCGCTCTACTTGGTTTAAATACCTTAATGTCGTGATCGCCGCTTCACGCAATTCTGGGGTGGGAGATTCAAAAAATGGCATCACATAGGGGAGACATTGAGCATCATGAATCTTCCGCAACAAGAAGAGAATATTAAGCTGGAGATTTATATCATCGCGCAGTAGCGCATCTAGCAATAGCAAAAGATGATCGGGAACAATCAATTCACTCAAGGCAGACCTTGCCTCGTTGCGAACATCTTCTGCGGGTGAGGCAAGACATTCCAGCAAAGCAGGAACAGCAGCAGGATTTGCGAGTTCCCATAGGGTGGTGACAGCCAACTTTTGGACTAAGGGGCTTTCATCTTTGACTGCTTCTAATAATGGAGCAAGAATTTCTTCATCTCCAATGTGCTGTAAGGTTTTGACGGCAACTAGACGATCATCGACATTAGGCGATCGCAACATTTCTAGCCATTGCTGTAATTCACTATCCATGACACTCACCTCCTTTAGCGTAGTAAGAATGGAATTTTTACAGTGATTGCATTAGTTGGACATTCCTTTTCGCAAGGAAGGCAAAACCAGCATTCATCGTATTTCATGTAGGCTTTACCCGTTTCAGGATTTTTTGCCAATACATCAAGGGGGCAAACTTCAATACAAGCCACACACTTTTCCAAGCATTTAGACTCATCGACGACCACAGGCACGTCAACCCGTTGAGTGGTTAAAGCCATAATAATTTTTCATACTCCAAATTTTGTATATTGTGGACAATCTATTGAGAAGAGAGAGTTCAATTAGCGAACAGCAACCTCATATAATTCAGTCTCAATATTGACATCAACGATGTAAGGTTCGATGGGACGCTTGAATAATACCATCTGATCGGATTCATCCTTTTTGAGATGGACATGGCAGAACCATTCTTCGTTGTTTTTTTCTGGATAATCAACTCGATAGTGATAGAGTCCCCAACGGCTTTCTTTGCGATACAATGAAGCCCTAGCCGCCATTTCTGCACAGTCACGGATAAAGTGAACTTCCATACAACGCATCAGTTCATGGGGATCTTGTGCGCCCATTTCGTCAAGGCTAGCATGGTAATTAACGAAGTTCTTCAAGCCAATATCCATGCGATTAGCGGACTTGGGAGGTTGGAGATAGTCATTAACGATGCGGCGCAATTTGTACTCTACTTGAGTATGGGGGATACCATTGGGGCGATCGAGTGGCGCATAGATGCGGGCTTTCTCCTTAGCGATAAACTCAGGATCGGGATCGAGATGCTCTAGTCCTTTGACATACTCCACAGCATTTTCACCTGCGATGCGACCAAACACAAAGGCTCCAATCATATAGTTATGGGGAACGCTTGCCATGTCACCTGCGGCATAAAGTCCTTTAACGGAGGTTTCGGCGTTCTCATTGACCCATACTCCAGAAGCACTGTGACCACTGCATAAGCCAATTTCAGAAATATTCATTTCTACGCCCTTGGTGCGGTAGTTCTCACCACGACCTTCATGGAATCTACCACGGCTAGGACGCTCATTTGCCCACAAAATCGATTCGATTTCAGCGATCGTGTTCTCGTCCAAGTGGGTCATTTTAAGCTGAATTGGACCTTTGCCAGAGTTCAGTTCTTTCCAAACTTCCAACATCATTTGTCCGCTCCAGTAGTCGCAGCTAATAAAGCGATTTCCTTCAGCGTTCGCAGTATATGCTCCAAATGGGCTGGCAACATAGGCACAGGCTGGCCCGTTGTAATCTTTCATCAAAGGATTAATCTGGAAGCATTCAATATTGCTAAGTTCTGCTCCTGCATGGTAAGCCATCGAGTAGCCATCACCTGCATTAGTTGGGTTCTCATAGGTTCCATAGAGATAGCCAGAAGCTGGCAATCCTAAACGACCACAGGCTCCTGTGCAGAGAATTACGGCTTTTGCTTGAATAATTACCAAGTCACCATTGCGAACATCAAAGCCAATTGCACCGATCGCTCTACCATCTTGAACAAGTATGCGAGTTGCCATGACGCGGTTGGTGACTCTGGCTTTATGTCGTTTGACTTGACGCGCCAAAATCGTTTTGAGATCCTTACCTTCTGGCATGGGCAATACATATTTGCCGACCCGATGCACTTGCTTGAGGTCATATTCCCCTTGAGTGTCTTTCTGAAACTTTACACCCCATTGTTCTAACTCTTGGATTACCGAAAACCCAAGTTTGCCAGTTTGATATACGGCATTTTGATTGAGTACGCCATCATTAGCGATCGTGATTTCCCTTACATACTGCTCTGGTGTGGAATTTCCAGGGATGACCGCCGTATTCACCCCATCCATTCCCATGGCGATCGCACCACTACGACGGATATTGGCTTTCTCTAGTACCAAAACATCTCCATCTGGATTAGCCTGTTTGGCTTTAATGGCTGCCATCGTACCTGCTGTACCACCGCCAATCACCAAAACATCTGTCTTAAGCCATTGAGTTTCCAATTTGATTTCCTCTTCGTTTCTAAAGAAAGTCGAACCTGATTGCTGAGACACTTGTCCGTAAAATGTTACCAATAATACAGACAAAATGACTTCAAGCAAATTTTAGAGAGCAATGTTCGTTTAGAGACATTTAAACTCTTTCAGAACTGCGACGATGCATTTCATGTTTTCATAATGCAATAGATTTAAGAGTTCATTTATCGAGTTATTTTATAGACTGATAAATTCATTGAATCAATACAGTATGGTATTAAACAAAAACATTACAAATAGATTTGTTATATTTTGGTTTTGATCGCTATGGAAGTTTATCAAATTCGAGTTTTTCTTGAAGTAGCGCGGCACTTGAGCTTTACCGAAGCATCTGATGTTTTAAACCTTACACAACCCGCAGTTAGCGCTAAAATCAAGTCTTTAGAGATAGAGATAGGGACCCCCTTATTTCATCGACTTGGGCGCAAAATTCAACTTACAGATGTCGGTAAATTTCTTCTGGACAATGGTTCTAAATTAATCGATATTGAAAACGATTTATTACAAGAAATTGAGCATATAAAAAAAGGTAAATCTGGCATACTTAAGATTGGTTGCACTTCTGAAATAGCCAACGGTTGGTTGCCAACAAAGTTATTTACTTGCCGACAAAAATATCCAAATTTACAAACTCAATGTAATGTTTTTGACTCGGCTGAATTGTTATATCGTAGCCTTACAAATAATGAGATTGATATTGGATTTACGGATATTAACTTTTCCGATGTAGCCGAAATTTCGGCGATCGCGATCGCCTCGATCCGCTATTCTCTATTTGTTTCAGCAACTCATCCCCTCGCCTCAAAAAAGTGGTTGAGCCTAACTGATTTAAAACAGCATTATTGGGTGTTAATGAATGCAGAAGCTCCTAGCCGTAAAGTTTTGGAGGCTCGACTAGCTGAAATTGGGCTATCCCTGAATGATTTCCCCCATGTCGAAACGGTGGATACAACTAGTCTGATGCGAACCTATATGACTCAAGGCGCATATTTGGGCTTTGCTTCAAATTTTGAATTTCAGTTGGAATGTCAGGCAGGAAGCTTGGTCGCGATTTCTTTACAGGAATTTGCTTTGTCAGGCAATGTGTTTTTGCTTACGCCTAAGGGTATTAGTGATGTTAATGATTTAAACAAAAATAAATCCTCTAAATCATCTCGGACAATATCGGACTTAACACCTGTTCAAAAATTAGTTGAATTGCTAAAAAATGATCAACAAGACGATCAAACAAATCAGCAAAAAACTTTTGTTACAAGGATAAACAATGCCATCCGTATGCGATCGCCTAGTTTTGCATTGCGCTCTAGTAATTCCCATCGTCCCGAAACAATCACCCTATCCATTGGCATCCAAAATGGCACTATTCCCTCAGTAACCGCAGGATTGATCATTCAGCGTTTGGAATTACTATCTCATTTTTTACCTAAGGATGGTCGTTACAGTGGCACACAATTTAAGATTGAATGGCAAAATTTCGCTACAGGCGCACCAATTGTCACTGGGCTAGATTCAGGCAATCTAAATATTGGCATTTTAGGGGATTATCCACTACTGCTGAGTGCTTTGCCAAATGTTGAGACTGATAAATGCAATACTCGCTTAGTTAGCTTTGTATCTAGCAATCCCGATGGCTCTGGCAATGCTTTCATCGTGCCTAATCAGTCAAAAGTGGAAACGATCGCCGATCTGCGGGGACAAGTTATCGCCGTACCTTTAAGATCTTCGGCGCATGGGATGGTGATGAGATCGCTACAAGCCGCTAATTTGCTAAATGATGTGGAATTAATTTCCCTTGACCATATCCAAGCCGTAAGGGGATTTAATTTTCCGTTACATTTAGCCGATAGTTACGCGCATTTCGCCCCTTTTCACGATGTTGCTTGCCGTAGCGGTAATTTTCGCCATCTGGCTGAAGCTAATCTCGATGATCTACCTTCTTTTTATGGCGTGGTGGTCAATCATGATTTAGCCGATCGCTATCCAGAGGTGGTCATAGCCTATTTACAATCCCTAAAAGCCGCCCAATATTGGTATGACAATACCCCGTCGGCTCCTACTAAGGTTGCTCAATGGACTCGTTTAGATCTTAATTTAGTAACTGAAATTCTCAACGGTTCTTACGATCCTGAACAAACAGCAAAATTCTTTTCTGAAACCGTAATCCGTTCCGACTGGCTGAAGTTGCATATTGACTGCCTCAGCAAGATTCCAGATAATGAACATCTCACCAAGATTAATCTCGATCGCTGGATGCAGCCAGAATTTCTCAAGCAAACCTACCACTCTTGATAGTAAGGAAATGACAGCGCTTCGCGCTGTCATTTCCTTACTATTTTAAGTCTGTAATACCAATTCATAAAAGTGTGACAACAATTTCGTGAATTAAAAGCCAAATCCAGTAAGGGTTTTAGAACCCATTTAAGAATTACACAACCTTAAAAACTTTAGGTGTCTAGCCCCCTAAATCCCCCAATTCTGGGGGACTTAGGGGGCTAGACACCTAAAGTGGGGGGCTAGGGGGGGCAAAAACTACAATTCTTAAATAGTTTCTTAAAAACACAAAATGGCTATGCCATTTTGTGTTTTGGTATAATTGAATATAATGCTCTTGTTGTTATCAAGAAATGAAAAACAGACACTTTACTCCTCTGTTTTTATGTAAGAACGATATAGCGATCGCGATCAATTTTTAACCATCCTTCATCTTGTAATAATTTCATGGCTCTAGTGACTGTGACACGAGTGCTGCTAATGGCACTAGCAAGGTGCTGGTGCGTAAAACGCACAGTCAGACGAGTTCCACCATCAACAGGAATGCCAACTTCCTGCTTGAGCAAAAGTAGGATTTGGCGGAGACGCTCTTCTACCCGTTTATTACTAACTAGCGCTAGCAAAGCTTCCGTTTGCTGAAGACGACGATTGAGATGTTGCAAAATGCCATGATAAAGTTGCGGCGATTGTTCTAGCTCAATCAAGGTAAACTGTATCAAATCAACATCTGATAATGAAATCGCTTGATAAGGTTCTAGATTAGTTAATGGTAAGCCAAAGGGCATAGCTTGCATTGCTAAGCCAACCAAAATTTCATCACCTGACGGATGCAAGGTATTTAGTTGCACTACACCACGACAAACCACCCAAACTTTATGAGGATACATGGGAATAATTTGTCCCCTCTTGTAAGTGTGCATGGTGTGACCACGATAAATTTCTTCGAGCGATCGCCGCCAATCGGTTACAGAATTTGTGGAATTAAGATCAAAGCTTGAGAACGTATATGCCATAAAAGCGTAAGGTACAAATAGACCTGTGGGGGAATAAGCTCAAAAATTCTTGTAATCCAAGCTATAGCAACGTAAGAGATAGATAGGACAATTCAAAACCCAAAAGATGGCAGAGCTTCGCTCTGCCATCTTTTGGGTTTTATGTCCTAAGCAAAGCTTACATTGCTATAGGACTATCAATTATTTGAGATTGCAAGCATAAAAGTTTTTCTGAGTAAAGATTTTGGTGGTTTTATCCATTGTTTCCCAACAGAGTTAATATTCAAATTAGCCAATTAATCCTCAAATGCCATGCTTTTCATGGTTTCTTCACGAATCAGATCAAATACCTGACGATTGAGTTGCATGAATTCGGCAGTGAGCATTAAATCCACATGACGCGGACGTTCCAGAGAAATATCTACCATCGTTTTAATATGCCCTGGATTAACACCCATCACAAAAATGCGATCGCTTAAAAATACTGCCTCCTCAATATCATGGGTCACAAAGATAACTGTCGATTTTAAATCTTGCCAAATATCCAGTAAAAGCTCTTGCATCATATGACGGGTTTGTGCATCCAATGCAGCAAAAGGTTCATCCATCAACAATACAGAAGGCGAATTGACTAAAGCTCGAATGATACTAGCTCGCTGTTGCATTCCTCCAGACAACTGATAGGGAAAAGCATGACGATATTTAGATAAACCAACCCGATTGAGATAGTAATCAACTAACTCTTTGCGTTCTTGCTTAAGTACGCCACGCACCTTCAGCCCAAATTCCACATTTTGAAATGTCGTTTTCCAAGGTAACAGCGAATATTGCTGAAACACAAAACCGCGATCCGCCCCTGGCTTAGTAATTCTATGGTAATCAACCAATACGTTCCCTGTTGAGGGTTTGATAAATCCTGCGACCGTATTTAATATTGTTGACTTACCACAGCCAGAGGGACCCAAAAGACAGATAAATTCTCCAGGTTGAATCGTAAAGTTAACATCATCTAACACTGATGTAAATACTCCTTTACGTCTAAAGCCTACGGATAGATTCTCAATCTGTACTAACCCTTTTACCTGTGATTGAATGTTATTTTCCAGCAGCTTTGCCATTGTCTTAAATCCTTGCTAAATCGTTGCTAAATACCCGTTACAAGCAAATTCCAACCAAAGTTGAACTTAAAAAATTGAAATTGAAATTAAACATTAAGCAGTTTTCTTTTTTGTAATCCGCCAAGGCATAAGCAAATGAATCAATTGTTCAACCAAATAAGAACTCACTGAACCCATTAACCCAATAATTAACATTCCCATTACAATCGGCGGATAGTTAGAGGTAACGTAAGACTCCCAAGTGATATAGCCAATGCCATAGCGTCCTGCTAAAATCTCCGCAGTCACTAAGCAAAACCAAGAATTGCCCATGCCAATAACTAGACCACTGGCAATATTTGGCATAGCACCTGGTACAACAATGTCCTTAAATACATACCATTGGCTCGCCCCTAGACATTGACCAACCCTTAATAGCAATACATCTACTCCTTCTACACCCTTGATCGTACTAATCAAAATAGGGAAGAACGCGCCAATGAAAGTAATGTAAATCATGCCCGATTCAGCATCAGGGAACATCAGAATCGCTAGAGGAATCCATGCTACAGCAGGGATTGGACGTAACAATTCTAACGGTAGGAACACCAGATCTTCTAATTTCTGAAACCAGCCAATTAAAATCCCCAAGCTCACGCCCAAGACTGTCGCGACTAAATATCCCATCAAAACTCTGGTCAAGCTTGACTGGATATGAATCATCGCATTCGTAGAAAAGAAATTAACCGTTGCCGAAAAAACTTCTGTTGGAGAAGGCAAAAATGAAAAGTTAATCCAGAACCGAAATTTAACTGTGCAAAGTAATTGCCAAATACCAAAGAAAAGAAATAATGACAACATTCGCCGAAGAAATTGATTTCGCTTCTTCGATGAAAATGCTTCGCTTGCCATATCAGGAATTTTGTCAAACCAACTTTTTACAGCTAGGATGAGATTTCCTGAAAACTCAGCAGGCAGCGATCGCTCAGAAGGAATATTAGACATTGCTCACATCCGAAATATAGATTAACAGAGGATGAATAAAGTAAATATAATGATGATGTTTATAGTGCCTTACTAATTAGCAATGCTGCATTTGCAAGACTAATATAAACATCATCATTTTTATGTTTCGTGGAAGCAGTTTTTAGAGCGCAGTAAAGGCTATAACTTGAGCATTTCCTTGACTAGCGGCGTAGGCTTGGGCATCTTTTTCGGTTAAAAATGCCGCAATATCATCGCCCTTTTTCACAAAGAATGCATTTTCAGCAATCAACTTCCATCCTTTGTTGAAATCATGGACAAATACGGCTTTCCCAACATCTTTGCCTTCAGTCTTGATTTTGCCTAGAGCAGTTACCATGTTTTTGATGGAAGCGAAATTTCTAACCTTGTCTTCGCCTTTTACCCATACCTGTGCTGCCAATTTAGGTTCTGTGATAGCCTGCTTAGTTTCAGCATCAGCGCCAGTGATCGGGAAATTTTCGGCACTAGCAACCATTTCATCAAAGTTAATACCAAGTTCTTTAGCAGCTTGTTTCAAGTAGCTATCGTCAGCCAATTTGGTTAAATCCTCGGCTTTAACACCTTCTCCCAATCTTTTAAGTTGCTTAAGTGTATTCACGCTGTTCGTCAAAGCTTCTAAGTGAACAGGAAGAATGGCAGGGCTGACTCGCTGTAGACCATTGGGCCCAAGAAACATAAAAACAGCTTCTTTCTCAACGCCTGACCACTTCTCCATTTTGATGGCGAAGGCTTCTGGTTGTTCGCGCACCATCTTATTAGCTTCCAAGAGCGCTTTCAGGTAAGCCACAACGATTTCAGGATTTTCCTTTGCAAAATCTGAACGTACGACTACTCCATGAAATGTCGGAACACCTGACTCAGCTCCATCAAAAATCTTTCTAGCAAAGCCCCGCAAAGGAAATAACTCGCCAAAGGGAACGAAGTTAGCGTGAGCGTCAATTTGATTGGTCTTGAGACTTGTGCCACCAACTTCAGGTGCTTGGCTAACTAACTTGACATCAGTTGCAGGATCAATTCCTTCATTCTTTAAAGCCTTCAATAACATTCCATGAGCCGCAGAGCCAAATGGAACCGATACTTGCTTCCCTTTTAAATCAGCGATACTTTTGATCGGGCTATCCTTGGGAACCATGACCGCATTTCCAGCTCCTGTAGACCCATAGGACAGAGTTGCAATGTAAATGCTGGTTACTCCAGCGCCTTTCTCTTTAAAGGTATTCATGTTGATCGTTAATGGGAAGTCTCCCATCATGCCAATATCAACCTGATTAGCCAACATCTTGTTGTTAATCGGTGGCCCAGATGTATGACTCGACCATTCAATTTTGTATTCGACATTCTGATATTTACCTGTCTTCGGTAGATATTTTTCTAGAAGCTTTTCTTCCCGAATAATTGGACCACCCGTCGCGGTATTAATAGTTTGGTCTTGCGTAGCGATCGCAATCCGAATTACTCTTTTTTCACTTGAAACACTGCTTGAAGGACTAGATGGTGTATTAGCAGGATTAGTTACAACACCACTAGTACAAGAAGTTATCAGGCTTAGAGAGAAAAGTGAAATAGATAATAAAAATGTTCTACGAGAGGGTAGCTTTCCATTCATAACAAACGCCCTTGTATTTCTTTCTTCTCTATTAATTCAGCACTTCAATCGTATATTTGTAAATGTAGATACAAATCCCACAATGCAAGGCTTTTAATACATAAAAGAATTAATTTGACTCATAAAATAAATTTGTGAGTCGTGAGAACTAAAAATATCAAGACAATTAAATTAGATCATTCATGTTAATGTCTTCACAATATTCCAGTATAGTTAGGGGGGGCAGTAGCATTAGAACGAAAAAGTGGGTTAAGGATTTCTGATCGATCAAAAAAGTGTTTAGGAATGAAAAATAAATAACTGATGCATTTTAGTTATTTTGAGGAATAGCTCTATAATTCCATTTAGGGGCTTGCGAGAAAATAAGATACCAATCCAGATTTTCCAGAATCAGTGGGGCGGCGGAGCCGCCCCACTGATTCTGGTTTTATATTTGGTACTTTATTAAATCGCACGTCCCTTAGGAAGATATTCATCAAAAATGATAGGTAGATTTTCCTTGAAACTATCAGCGACTTCTCTACCCTTGGTATAGACCTTATCCATAAGATTGACAACTACACTCAAGCCAGTTTTGGTAGAAGTTTTTTCAATGAGGGATTTTACTAACTCAATACTGGTAAAAACACCTCCCTGACAAGCTCTGGTCACATGAGGGAATAAACGATGCTCAATGGGATTGTATTTCGATGTATAGGGAGGATAATGAGCTACCCTAATTTCAATACCGATTTCAGTTGCCAATTTTTGTAAGTCTTCCTTGAAGATATAGTAGTTTGAGCTATTGCTGCCTCCGCCATCACATAAAAGCAAGATAGATTTTGCAAAGGCATAATAAAACTGCCCTAATTGTTGCCACCATTGCCTGATACTGTCGCAAGCAAATTCAGTGGTATCTCGGCTATTACCCAGATTAATAAAACCTTCATTTCTCTGTATATCGTAGATGCCATAAGGAATTATTACCCCACTCGCTATATTACGAAAGTCATGGTCTAAAAATTCTATTACTTCAGTTGTGTAGTTTACCTGGGGGAGATACCTGTGGCTATGTATGGGGTAAAACCAACGAACGGATTGAAGTGCCAATGACAAACGAGCGTGAACGTCAGACCTATTATGGCGCTTTAGACTATGGCAGCAAGGAATTTATTGTTAAAGCATACGCAACAGGTAATTCTGAAAATACCGTAGACTTTTTGAAATACTTACAATCCTTGCGCCCAAACCAGAAAATCAGCGTGATTTGGGATGGGGCTAGTTATCACAAATATAAGGCGATGCCCAAATACTTGGAATCAATCAATGCTGGCAAACCTCCTGATGAATGGCAGGTCACTTGTATGCTGTTTGCCCCAAATGCTCCTGAACAGAATCCTGTGGAAGATATTTGGCTCTTTGCCAAGCGATTTATCCGCAGTTGTTATTATCTGTTTAAGTCTTTTGATATGGTTAAGTCTCTCTTTGTTGAGATTCTCTATGGCGCTTTCTTCTCTTTTCCTAAACTCTTTGCCTATGGATAAATCTCTAGCTATAACTCATTTCGGATTGCTATAGACAATGGAAATATTGCTGAAGATATTAGAGTCGATTAAGTTTCTTTCAAATAGATGATTGATATGAATGAAAAAGAGAATGTACAGTATCATGTTAAACATTCAAGCCAAATAAATTACCTGCTAATTGTCCGACAACTAAATGAATAGTGATCTAAACGAGTAACAAACGAACGAAAAATAGGGATTGCTACAGGATACGCCCGAAAACCTGCAAGATAGCCCTCAAAGGCTCATTCTTTCGTTAGCTTTTAGCACGAAAATAGGGGAAATTTACAATTTTAAAATCGGCTCATAGTATAGATTTCAGTATCATCTTGCAGGTTTTTGCATTTATCCTGTATCTACCCCAATAATCGTGGTACAGAGGAGAATATCCGCCTCATTGTTATTAAAAGCAACCATCGCCGCCTCTAACTCTGACTCCTGCATCTGTCCATGCGCGATCGCTAATCTCACATTAGGCAACATTGCTTGCAAAGAATCAGCGATCGCCTCAATCCCCTCAATGCGCGGCACAACATAAAATACCTGACCACCACGGTCTAACTCATGACGAATCGGGGTTTTTACTAGTGACGCATCGTAAGCAGACAAATGGGTTTGAATCGATCGCCTTGAAGGAGGAGGAGTCGCAATCACACTCATTTCCCGCACCCCAGAAAGAGCCGCATAGAGAGTGCGCGGAATCGGCGTAGCACTCAAAGTCAATAAATCTACATTCCCCTTCATCGTCTTGATTTTCTCTTTCTGCAAAGTCCCAAAGTGATCGCCTCTAAATTTAATCTCTATAACTTGTGATCGCTATAATCACTCAACACTCATCCCATATCATTGGAAAGAACTCATAACCTTGTACTATCTTTATTACTTTTGCCAATATTACATTTTTTACAGAGGGTTTGTAGATTAATCATGTCATCAGAACCACCTTTTGAGCGAGGAATGATGTGATCAACTTCCAATAAGACCCCATCTTCTTTTGCAGATCTACCACAGCTAAGACATCTCCATTTATCTCTAGCTAACACAGCCCACCATTTGCCCGCTCTCACGAAAGAATAACTATCAAGATTCGGGATTTCTGTAAGTTCAAAATCTTCCTCCTCCTTTTCCCCTTCTTCCTCTTCAAAATCTTCTTCGATATTGTCAAGTCCGATATACCATTCCTTAAACTGTTTAAGCATTTTTCCAAGATTTGGTTCTCTCCCTTCGCCAATGCAAATAAATGATTCTGCTAATGCATATAGAAGTACAAACGCAACGATCAAATCATAAAATCCACGATCTGAATCAACAGGAAAGTGGTATTTGGGCGACATCAGCCTTATGCCGTCACTACCTACTTCTTCAGGTGAAATAGCTTTATGCAAAGGTAGAAATTCGTAAGAACGGTTATAGGTTCTATGGCAAATATGAGTTAACGATAGCATTGGTAATAGTACCTCATCATGTTTTTTTACAAGCTCTGAAATTCTTGCCACATAAGCATCATCAACTCCTTGTCGAAACAGTAATAACTCAGAGTGAATTGTTCCACTAGGTAATACTTTAAACGTTAAATACGTTGGATGAAAAGAAAAAGGCTGTCCATTTCTCTTGATAATTTTGAGTGGTTTATTACCTCTTTTAGCTCCGACACCAATATGAACCATGCCAAAATCTTTATTTTCCTTTGCCTTGTCGCGATGATTTGGACAGTGAACAAAGGTCATTCTCTCATATGGATTAACATCATAAACTTCTGCGATAATATCAAGTGTATAACGTAGAAGTATATCCATTCGAGGAAAAAAGTAGTTCTGTAGAGTTGACAATCTAGTTTTCGTGTCATGGATGTTAAAGATTTGAATGTCTCTCTCCTCAAAAATTACTTCATCGATATTGTTAGTACTCTTCAAATTATTAACTTCCTGTATTGACCTACTTTTTCTTTGTTTTTAATACCTTATAATCATTGTATGACTGAGGGGTGAGTATTTCAAGAGCGGTTATTTTCGAGCTCATCAATAGCGATAATAAAGTTCTTGGGTAAGTAATGCAGTAATGTGGCTTTGTGAGCAGAAACAAACTCATGCAAATCGACAGGGGCGATCGCGATGCTGGATAGGTCAGTAAAGCTTTTGGGATTAGTGGGGTCAAACTCTTTGATTTTCTCGACAGTACCGCGATTGCAGCTTAGGCGAACGGGTAGATTTCGATTAACTGGAAATACTTCAAAACTAAATCCTTTGTGGCTCCATTGTTTTGATTCTTTTACTTCTTTGACTTCTGCATATCCCAATCTTGCCAGAGCCTCGGCAAGTAATTTAACCGATTGCGAATCACCGATATTAAGATAGATGTTATGTTTTTGGAATACTTGAGTGGATGGTAGATGGGGCTGTAGCGCGTTAATGGTGGTAGCGATCGCTAAGTTAGGCTGTGGTTTGGCAAGCAATTCCGCTAATATCTCAATCCTTGTCCAAGCAGTTTCTAAATCGATTTGGGCTGATTCGTAGGGAAATGTATCGAGGGGTTGATATAGATAGACGCGCCATGACATGGATTGAAGTTGTAAAGCCCATCGGGTTGCTTCTTCGACGGTAGCGGTGACGATGAGTAATGGTTTGGCTTGTTGTTGACATAGGTGGGTGCTGACCAGTCCTTTGCCTAAGCGTGATAGTCCTGAGAGGGATATACTTTTGGCTGTTTTGAGTTTCTCGCCTATTTTTGTGGCGACGGTTGATTTGGCTATATTCTCTAAGACTGCTGTGAAGGTCATAGGTTGGGAATAGTCATGAATAGACTAATTCAGGTTCATTGATAAGGCGTAATAGCTTGACAGGTTCGATTGTTTCCATCGCGAAGGTATTGCCTTTTTTATCGGTAAAGTCGATTAGGAATGCTTTGTTATCAAAGGACATTAAAACTGTTCCCATTTGTCCTCGTCGCAGGAGGATTTGCTGATGAGTGACTTTATGAGTAGCGATCGCTTCTTCTGTTAAAGCAACAAGGTCATATTCTTGGATGTCGTTCATAGTTGTTTTTCTAATCAATAGGTTAATTTCATTGGTTATGATTTGAAGATTGTGGGTCATGCTTATTGTAGCAAGGTTGTTATAGGCGATCACATTATAGAAGGTAGAATGTATAAGCTGATATTCAATTTTATGGCGATCTGTTTCAATAAAAACCGCGATATAATAAGTAAAGTGTATACGTTCGGGAGCCAAAAACTATGGTCGGTCAACTGAGCAAAATTGAAATTATTTATCCCGAAAGTGACGGGAAACCGATGGCAGACAACACTAAGCAGTTTCGATGGATTTTGACGATTCAGCAAAATATTGACTGGTTATATACCAACGATCCTCAAGTATTCGTCGCTGGTGACTTGTTGTGGTATCCCGTTGAGGGACAAACTCAAATTGCGGCGGCTCCTGACACGATGGTGGTTTTTGGGAGACCTAAGGGAGATAGAGGCTCTTATAAACAATGGGAAGAGGATAATATTGCGCCTCAAGTTGTCTTTGAAATTCTTTCGCCTAGCAATAAATCTGTAGAGATGGCAAAAAAGCTGCTTTTTTACGATCGCTACGGCGTTGAGGAATATTACATTTATAACCCTACTAATGACAATCTAGAAATCTGGGCTAGAAATCGTAATAGTTTGGATAGCATTTCTGAATCTCATAATTGGGTTAGTCCTAGGTTAGGTATTCGCTTCGATCTGTCAGGTGACGAACTTCAAATTTATCGTCCTGATGGAATTAAGTTCTATTCTTATATCGAAATTAATAGAATGTTGGAGCAGGAAAGCTTAAGAGCAGAACATGAATCTGTACGCGCTGAACAAGAGTACCAGCGTGCCGAACGAGCTACGCAACAACTTACAGAGATGGAGGCAATGTTAAAACAATATCGCGATCGCTTTGGTGAACTTCCTCAATAGAAATCTCTAAAATCATTGACAGCTTATGTTAGGGTTACTTTTATTGTAGTAATCCAATTTTTGATCGCATTATAGGGCACTGGTCAGTTAAGACGTGAGGCAGTGAAAGCCACACAATGAAAGCAACTCCAGCATAGAAAGGGGTCGATGATATAACCCGATCTCCATAGCTGGAGTCTTGTTCTTCTCTAAGCCCCCATGAGGACGCACCCAGTTGTGAACTAATCTTTGCACAGTGACTGCTCGTTGCAATCCTTCAGTATTCTTAG
>Ga0209972_10001457_pt1 | contig 20703 bp, 16 predicted proteins | sample NOAtaG_7_FD_187302 | JGI IMG/M metagenome (GOLD analysis project Ga0209972, IMG submission 187302) | Freshwater lake microbial communities from Lake Erie, under a cyanobacterial bloom - NOAA_Erie_Diel1S_2200h metaG (SPAdes) (version 2) | ecosystem: Environmental > Aquatic > Freshwater > Lake ... | reverse complement strand
GGACCAATAGGACTGATAGGACTAATAGGTTTTTTGTCAGATCGATCCAAGTGGACTGACAGGTCCTATCGGTCCTGTCAGTCCTATCCACCCCCTGCCAGTCAAGTGAGTTTAAAATGCGATTGTTCTGAGACATTTTGCCTTCTGTCAATCCTTTTCTTTCGGACTGCTTCAAATATGGTAGATTATGGGTTATCCTGTCGACTTGTAATTATTAATGAACACCGGATCTGTATGACCGGATCTGTATGACCGGGGAGATACTCAAGAGCGCTTAAATGAATCTACGTTCAATCTTCAGTCTTTTTTCGAGTGATCTGGCGATCGATCTGGGAACCGCCAATACCCTGGTCTATGCGCGAGGGCGGGGGATCGTCGTCTCCGAGCCCTCGATAGTCGCTATTAATAAGATGACCCACAAGGTCGAAGCGGTCGGCAACAAGGCCAAGGAGATGCTCGGCCGGACGCCGGGGAACATCGTCGCGATTCGGCCGATGAAGGATGGCGTGATTGCCGACTTCGAAGTGACCGAGAAGATGCTCCAGTATTTCATCCAGCAGGCTCACAACGGCAAGCAGTGGGTCAGTCCGCGCATCGTCATCGGCATCCCGTCGGAGATAACCCAGGTCGAGCGGCGTGCCGTCGAGGACAGCGCCTACCGCGCCAAGGCCTCGGAGGTCTACCTCGTCGAAGAGGCGATGGCCGCGGCGATTGGGGCCGGTATGCCGATCACCGAACCCTACGGCAATATGATTGTCGACATCGGTGGCGGGACGACCGATATCGCCGTCATCTCTCTGTCCGGAATCGTCTATTCGAAGAGCGTCCGGGTCGCTGGCAACGAGATGGACGAGTCGATCGCGCAATACTGCAAGCGCAAGTTCAACCTCCTTATTGGAGAGCGCACCGCCGAGCAGATCAAGATTGAACTTGGTTCAGCCTGGAAGCTGGACGAGCCGGCGACGATGGAGATCAAGGGGCGCAACCTGATCGAGGGAATTCCGAAGACCGTCACGATCACCGACGACGACGTCCGCGAGGCTCTTGCTGACTCCGTGGCGACGATCGTCAACGCGATCCGCGTCGCCCTCGAGCGCACCCCACCCGAACTATCGGCCGATATCGTCGACCGTGGCATCGTGCTGACCGGTGGAGGCGCGCTGCTCAAGAAGCTCGATGTCCGGATCATGCACGAGACTGGCCTGCCTGTCTCGACAGCCGAGGACCCCCTCTCGTCCGTCGTGCTCGGCGCTGGCAACATGCTCTCCGATTTTCAGCTCCTCCGTCGCGTCAGGTGGGATGGCGGAATGCTCCCCAGCTAGGGGACCGGGTGAGTGGGTTGGCTGTTTCCAGACGGCTGCCTGTGATGACGGTCGTTTGACCTGATCGTCTTTTGACCTGACAGTCGCGTGGGACTTTGCTAGTCTGCTGAGGGATACGAGTGTCGATTACGGATAAGGCGAGGGACAGGGCAAAGAAGAACCCCAACTGGCTTTTTGGCGTTCTCCTCATCGTGCATCTGGTCGCCATCTCCTTCAATCGAACCACGGAGCGGCCGGATCTGCGCCTTTTTCAGACGATCATCATGACCATTGCCACCCCCTTCCAGTCCGGCATTGGCTCGAGCGCAGACTGGGTCTCCGAAAAGTGGCAAAGCTATTTCTACCTCCGCGGCGTCCGCGAAGAGAATCACCGGTTGAAGGCCGATCTGGCGCGGGTCGAATCAGAGACGTTCAGGTTGCGCGAAGAGTTGTTGAAATATCAGCAACTGCGTGAACTGCTCGACTCTCCGACGACCGCGGCATACCAGAAGATCACCGCCCGGGTCGTCGCCCGGGATGCCAACCACCTCTTCGGCACAGTGGTCATTGACAAGGGGTCGATCCACGGCATCAAAAAGGACCAGCCGGTTGTCGATGCCACTGGTCTGGTTGGTCGGGTCGTCCTGGTGACCCCGATCTCTTCGCGGGTTCTGCTCATCACCGATGAGCGGCACGGCTCCGGAGCGCTGATCACCACGGTTCTGAATGGCGGCATCCTCGGGGTGATTCGCGGAGTACGTGACAACTTTTACTGTGAAATGGACTTTATCACCACCCCGGTGAAGATCGACAACGGCGAACCGGTGGTCACCTCGGGTCAGGATGGCATCTATCCATCCGGGTTGCTGATTGGCCGGGTCGCCAATCCGACCGACCAGCCGGCCTCGACCCAGCAGAAGATTGTCGTCGCTCCGGCCGCCGCGCTGGGCCGTCTGGAGATGGTCGCCGTCCTCCAGGTGACGAGTGATCAGATTCGCGCCGCCACGCTGGCCGTCGAGTCGGAAGAGAAGAGACTAGAGGCCGAAGCGACGCGCAAAAAATAGTCTGCTTCGCACACTGCCTTTTGCGCACTGCCTTTTGCGCACTGCCTGGAAGTTATGCGGCATCCGTTCTTCGCCAAAGACTGCCGTCGCCGTTGCCACCCGATAATGGCAACCCGAGCGTGACGGCAAATATCGGCCAGGAGCCGCTCAGATGATCTGGCATCGCCGGTGGATCTGGAACACCCAGACCCGCCAATGCCCGCCAGATCGACCAGAATTGAAGCATCAGAATCGATGGAATCAAATCGTTGGAGAAAGAGAATCGCTGGAAGACACTGGTAATACTCGTCTGTCTGCTTGTGGCGGTTTTCATGCAGACGACGCTGGTCAGACTCGTTCCGGAGTGGATCGGTCAGTGGCTCGGCTATGTCGACTGGTTGCTGCTGGTGACCGTCTATGTCGGATTGCAGCGCAATCCGGTGCGGGCAATGCTGACCGGATTGGCGGCTGGGATCGTTCATGACTCCCTCACTGGCGCCAACATGACTGGCGTGAGCGGGTTCTCATATGTGCTCGCCGCCTATGTCACGCACAGTATCACGGCGTTGATCATTGTTGACAGTCTGCTGGTGAGATTCATTGCCGTCACCGCCTCGACATTGATCAACACGAGTGTCCGGCTCATCTTCTATGCGGTGTTAAAGCTCAATTTCCCGGCGCTTGCCGGGGGGAGAAGAGTCGCCGCCATCTTCATCTTCGCTCTCCTCGCCCATCTGATCGCCTCGACTCTGCTCTACATTGTTCTGGATCGTATATTTCTCCGTGGTGACGTTCTTCGGCGAAGGCGCGAAGAGGCCCGTCGACGAAGGAGTTGACGCCACCCGGGGGACCCGGGACAGATGGCCAAGAGAGTTGGCAAGGATCAGCGATGATGATCTTCAAAGAGCCGAATCTGGAGATTACCGACACCACGCGACAGTCGCGACAGATCGCTGTGCGTGTTTCGTTCTTCAATCTGCTGGCGATATTGATCTTTGCGACCCTGATCGGACGTCTCTGGTACCTGCAGGTGGTCAACAACGAGTTCTTCATCGAGCGGGCCGAGCAGAATCGGACCAGAGTTCTCTCGATCCAGGCGCGGCGCGGGACGATCTTTGATCGAAATGGTGAGATTCTCGCGACCAGTCAGCCCTCATACAACATTGTCATCAGCCGCAAGGATGTCCGCGACATCGATGAGATCGCGACGATGCTCACTGAGAACCTGGCGATCGATCGGGAATGGCTGAAGCGGCGCTTTGAAGCCGCGAAGTTCGAACCCAAGTACGAGTCGATCGTCGTCAAGGAGATGGCGACTCCGGCCGATGTCGCCTGGGTTGAGGCGCACCAGTACGAGTATCCGATGATTCGCTCCGAAGAGGCTCCGCGCCGCTCCTATCCACTTGGAACGATCGCCGCCCACGCCATTGGCTATGTGGGTGAGGTGAGCCGGAGCGAGCTGAATGATCCCAAGTCGCCCTTCTCGAAAGAGAATGGTTTCAATTTGGGCGATATCGTTGGGAAGTCAGGAATCGAGCGCACCTACAACGAGATTCTGAGCGGGCAGGATGGTGAGCGGACGGTGATCGTCGACAGCAAAGGGCGGATTCAGCGCGAGATCAGCGTCAAGCCGCCCATCCCGGGACGCGATCTCTATGCGACGATCGACCTCCGGGTGCAGCGGATGGCTGAGGCCCAGACGACAACGATGCCGGCCGACCGGGGAGTGATCATCGTCTCTGATCCCCGTAATGGTGAGATCATGGCGCTCGTCTCCCATCCCGCCTTCGACCCGAATGTCTTCTCTCTGCGGGCCAAGACCAGTGAGGGGCAGGAAGAGATTCGCGACCTCTATGGGGATCCGGATAAACCGCTCTACAATCGGGCCATTCAGGGCAGTTATCCTCCCGGTTCGACCTGGAAACTGTTGACGTCGGTTGCCGCCCTCAATGAAAATGTGATCACTCCGGAAGATTCGCGGGTGCAGGATGGCGGGATTCAGCTCGGCAACTACTTCATGAACTCCCTCTCCAATCTGGGCATGCCCGATGTCGTGACGGCGATTGCCCTCTCCGCCGATGGCTACTACTATCGACTGGGCATCAAGCTTGGAGTGGAGCGATTCGAGAAGTGGGTGAAGATCTTTCGATTTGGCGAGAAGACGGGGATCGATCTTCCGCGTGAGTCGAGTGGACTCACCCCGACGAGAGCGGTCAAAGAGAACATTACCCGCAACGTCATGAAGCGCCGCAAGCTCGACCAGGGCGGTGCGTGGTCGGAGAAGGATGACGAGCTGGCCAAACGCGAGGCGCGCTGGACGGATTACGATATGGCGGCCTCATCATTTGGCCAGGGAACGAATGCGTCGACGCCGATCCAGCTGCTGCGGTACGTCGCCGGCCTGGCGATTGGCGGCCAGATGTATACGCCGCACCTGCTCAAACGGGCCTCCGGCGGGATTGACCGGTTTGGCCGCCGCCACGGTGAGATGGATTATGTCGATGCGGGCAGTTTTGTCGTCCCGATGGGGCCGGAGATTCAGGATATCGTCCGGCGTGGGATGTGGCAGGCCGTCAATGGGTCGGGAACCGCGGCGGCGGCGGCCGTGCCAGGTTTCGATGTCTGTGGCAAGACCGGAACCGCCCAGGTGGCCTCAAATGACAAAGTGGGGGCAAAGAACAAGGACCACGCCTGGTTCATGAGTTTCGCTCCCCGTGACAATCCGGAACTCGCGATGGTCATTCTGACCGAGAATGCCGGATTTGGTGGAAAACAGTCGGCCCCGCGGGCGCGCCCAATCTACGAGGAGTACTACCGCCGAACGCGTGGACTGCCTCCCCTGGCGACAACTGCGGAGTCGACGAAAGGAGTCCCTCCCGGGGATCTACCACCCGGAGAAGAGGAGAAGAGGCCGGTGACCGGATTGCCGAACCGTCCCTGATCGACAGAGTATGTTTGCTGTCAATCGCCGCTACATTACCGATTTTGACTGGCCGCTTCTGATCGCAGCACTCCTGCTGGCCTCCTTTGGTCTGCTGGAGATCTCGAGCGCCGAGCCCTATCCCGGGCTCTGGGAGCGGCAGGCCGTCGGTATCGCGATCGGTCTCATCGTCATCTTTATGACGACGATGATCGACTACCGGATCATCGCCAATCAGTATGGCGCGGTACTCTACTGGATCGGTGTGGGCCTCCTGGCCCTGGTCCTGACCCCGCTTGGAAAAGAGGTCAACGGCAATCGCAGTTGGCTCCATCTGGGTCCGGTCGGATTTCAGCCATCCGAGTTTGCTAAACTTTTTACGATCGTCTATCTGGCGTCGTATTCTTCCAAATTCAGAATTCCGCAGGTCGATCTTCGCGGTATCAAGAGCTGGCCAATCAGACGAATTCTGGAGGAGATATTGATCAGGTACCTTCTGCCCTGGGTGAAGATGGTCTTGATCTGGGTCCTGCCGACAGGGCTCGTGTTTCTCGAGAATGACACGGGAAGCGCTCTCAGTTACATCTCATTTCTGGGAGCGATGTTCTTTCTGTTGGGTATCAATTGGCGCTGGCTTGTGGCAGGCTTAGCGGCGTTGCTGCTTCTGATCGGCTTGTCATTGCCCTATGCAATTCCTTATCTGAAGAGTTGCCCGGGTTACAAATGTGAGCGGATCAGGGCGGTCTACTGGCCCGAACTCGCCGAGAAGCGCTTTCGCTACCAGAATGAACAGGCCGAGATTGCCGTAGGTTCCGGTGGTATTTTCGGGAAGGGTTTGCGTGGAAGCACCCAGGGGACCCTGGGTTTCGTGCCCGAGGTCCATAACGATTTCATCTATGCCGTGGCCAGCGAAGAGTGGGGATTCATTGGAGCTTCCCTGGTTCTGGTCGGTTATCTCTTTATCATCCTCAGGTTGATTGGCATTGCCAGTCAGACTCGTGAACGATTGGGCAGTTTTCTGGTGATCGGTTTTGCCGTCCTGCTGCTCTATCACGTGACGGTCAATGTGGGGATGGTCGTCAGATTGCTGCCGATTATGGGGATCCCGCTGCCACTGATGAGCCATGGCTCAACATCAGTCATCGCCACCTTTTTTGGGCTGGGTTTGGCGATCAACGTCCGTCTGCGCCGTTTCGTCAATTGATGATTGGCCGACAGGCGCGGACAGCAAATTTGAAAACATATTCGTTCGGGCGAAGATTGGCGCAGACCGCCAGGCGATGTCTGCCCCTCCGCCCCTCCGTACTACACAGGAGAGTTTAATGTCCAAAGAATTAATTGTCAGCGTCAATGGACGCGAGAAGAAGATTGCGATTGTCGAGGATGATCTGGTCACCGAGTTCTATGTCGAGCGCGGCGATGAGAATCAGGGGATAGTTGGCAACATCTACAAGGGCCGCGTGATGAAGGTCCTGCCCGGGATGCAGTCGGCCTTTGTCGATATCGGACTGGAACGGGATTCGTTCCTCTACGTCTCGGACTTCTTCGATGAGGAGGATCTCGATGAGGGATCCGGTGATGAGAAGAAGGAGACCGGGCGGGCGCCAGGACGGGCGGATCGTCAATCCGACCGTGGAGAGCGCAGCGAGCGGGGACGGGGCCACCGGGAAAACCCGCGGTATGAGCCGCAGGTCGCGGCGGTCGAAGAGGACAAGGAGATCGATCTCAACGCGGCGATCAGCCATTTTGAGGAGATTGCCGAGGAGCCGATCCTTGAGAGCCTGCCTGATGATGAGTTGACCGAGGATGCTGAGGCGCCGGTTCGTCCGGTGGCGCGGGAGGCGGCGAAGCCGTCACCCCGTCAGCGTCGTCAACGGCGGTTGAGCTATGGTGAGGAGACGCCCGAGGAGGCGCCGGCGGTCATCGTCGAGGCTGAGGAAGAACCGGAGGTGGTCAGCGAGCCCGAGCCACGGAGCGAGGCCGGAGCCGAGCGGCGCACGGAAGGTGAGGAGGAGTTTAGCGGAGGACGCCGCCGCCGCCGTCCGCGCCGTCGGCGTCCCGCCGAGGCGGTCGAAGAGGAGACGGGCGCGGTTGAGCCGGCGGCGCCGGCTGGCCAGGATGATGAAGCCACGGGGCGACTCGTGGTCGCTCCTGCGGAGGAGGCGGAACCCGGGGTGATGGTCGGAACGCTCTCCTCGCTGGTCATTTCGCACCACGAACCACTGGAGCGGATCACCGATGACGAGGCGGGCTTGGTCGATGGTGAGATGCTGAAGGACGCGATGATGCAGGACCGCATCAGCGGACGGATTCACGATGAGGAGCGCAAAGTCTCGCTGGTCGAGGTTGATCCGACGCCAGAGGTGACGGTTGGTTCGCTGCAGGCGCAGCTGCCCGCGGCCTCAGAGTTGGAGCGGATCAGTGATGACGCCGAGAACGCGGCGCAGGTTCAGTCGGTCGCCGAAGTTGCTCCCCGCGCGGCGGGGCAGGATGAGACCGGCGAGCTGAGCGAGGAGATCCCGGTGGGCGCCGAGACCATCGAAGAGACCTCCGAGGCGTCCGAGGCGGGTGCGTCGGATGAGGCGGCCGCCGTCGAAGAGCCGCTCGAGGATGCCGAGGCGGAGGTTCGCCAGAAGCCACGGCGTGGTGAGTTTGCCACCCGCCGGGGTGGACGTGGGCGTCGGCGTACCTATCGCCCGCGCGGTGAAGAGGGGGCGAGCGAGGGTGAACCGGCTGGACCCGCCGAGGTTGAAGAGCCGGTGGCGGCGCCGCCAATCGTTCCGCCCCGCGCGAGTGCCGAGCGGTACCATCGTCCGGTCATCTCCGACCTTCTCCGGGAGGGACAGGAGATCATCGTCCAGATTGCCAAGGAGCCGATCGGTCAGAAAGGCGCCCGCATCACCTCGCACATCGCCCTGCCGGGCCGCTACATCGTCTACATGCCGACCGTTGAGCATATTGGGGTGTCGCGCAAGATTGGCACCGATGAGGAGCGGCAGCGTCTGAAGCGGACGCTCCACACGCTGCGCGCCGAGGCCGGCGCCACTGGCGGGTTCATCGTCCGGACGGCCGCCAATGGCTGCCCGACGGAGGAGCTGCGTGAAGATATGCACTACCTCATCCGCACGTGGACCGAGATCCGTCGCCGTTCCGAGCGGATCAAGGCCCCCTCGATCGTCCACCGTGATCTCGATCTGATCCAGCGCATTCTGCGTGATCAACTCTCGACGGAGTTTTCGGCGATCCGCGTCGACAACGAGTTTGAGTATGAGCGGATTGTCGATTTCGTCAATCGCTTTGCTCCCAAGCTGGTCAACCGGGTCAAGCTTTACACTCGTGAGACCCCGATCCTCGAGCACTACGGTGTCCAGGGCGAGATCGACAAGGCCGTCAAGCCGCGCGTCTGGCTCAAATCCGGCGGCTACATTGTCATCAACCAGACCGAGGCGCTGGTGGCCATCGACGTCAACACCGGCAAGTTTGTCGGCAAGTCGAACCGGCTCGAAGATACGATCGTCAAGACCAATCTCGAGGCCGCAAAGGAGATCGTCCGTCAGATTCGCCTGCGCGATCTGGGGGGCATCATCGTTCTCGATTTCATCGATATGGAAGAGCGCCGGAACCGGCAGAAGGTCATGCAGGCGCTCGAGATGGAGCTGAAGAACGATCGTTCGCCCTCGAAGATTCTGCAGTTCAACGACTTTGGACTGGTGGCGATCACCCGCAAGCGGGTCAAGCAGTCTCTTGAGCGGACCCTCTGCACCCCCTGCCACTACTGTGGCGGCGGTGGAATGATCAAGAGCTCCCAGACCGTCTGCTATGAGATTCTTGCCGAAGCCAGACGGGTCTCGAAGAATGTCGACAGCCACAACGAGGTTATTCTGCGGGTCAATCCGGATGTGGCGAAGGCGCTGCGCAGTTCGGAGCGGGATATTCTCAATGAGGTCGAGGCCTACCTGGGCGGGGTGGTGACGATCAAGAGCGATCCGACCGTTCACCAGGAGCAGTTCGATATTGCCCTGGCCTGATCATCACTGACACTGGCGAGCGGGTGAGTCGCGAGTGGCAGATTGAACGAGCCGGGAAGAGGTGGCCAGTCAGCAACTGGTCGCTTCTTCCCGGCTCGTTGCGTTGCGGGCAGTCGTTGAAGGCGCGCGGCGGAGGAGAACGCTTACCGGCCGGGAGCGGATCTGCTCCGCAAGTGGACCTTCTCGACCCGCCGGCCCTCCATGCTGAGCACCTCGAAGCGGAATCCTTTCCACTCAATCTGGTCGCCCCGCCGCGGAATGCGGCCAAGCAGGGCCATGATCAGACCGGCGAGGGTCGTGAAGTGGCCGCGCTCCTCGCCGGGCGCCACTCCGAGCGGCAGAAGCTCCCGCAGCCGGTGGAGGGAGATCGAGCCGGCAAGGACCCAGCTTCCGTCGGCCTGCGCGACCGCGTCACTGTCGGCCGGACTCACGGCCGTACTCTCTTGAAGCAGCTGATCACCAACAATCCCCCGCAGGATGTCTTCCGGAGTGATGAGTCCTTCCACCGCTCCGTGCTGGTCGATGACGAGGGCCATGGGAATTGAGCCCGCCCGGAAGTGATCGAGCGCGTCGAGTGCAGAGAGGGTCTCCGGGATGCGTGGCGGTCGGATGAGCAGTGATTCCCACGGAATCGTCACCTCCTCCCCCGGCGGGAGCTGGATAAGGCTGGCGAGGAGATCCTTTCCTCGGACCATCCCAAAGATCTCGTCGACTGAACCCCGCGCGACGGGAAAGACGGCATAGTTGCTGTCGATGACCCGCTGACGATTGAGTGTGGGTGGATCGTTGACATCGAGCCACGTCATGCGCAAACGCGGAATCATGAGGGTGCTGATCCGCTGATCGGCCAGGCGGAAGATGTTGCTGACCAGTGATTCTTCCGCCTCGTTGAAGACTCCGCTCTGGGTCCCCTCCTCGATCAGGATCTTGATCTCTTCTTCACTGATTGACGGCGTGGGATCGTGTTTGATTCGCAGCAGGGAGAAGACGACTGACGTCGAGACCTCGAGAACCCGGACCAGTGGGGAGGCGAGCCTGGCGAGGCCATTCATTGGCGCGGCAATCACCCGGGCAATCGCCTCGGGGGCGCCCAGCGCAATCCGCTTTGGCACCAGCTCCCCAATGATCAGGGAGAGAAAGGTGATCCCGATGACGACGATGCCCACGCCGATCATCTCGGCTGAGTCGGCAAGGAGCGGAAAGCGCCGCAGGAAGATGCCAATCTGCTCGGCGATGGTTGCCCCGCCAACCGCTCCGGCAAGAATACCGATGAGGGTGATCCCAATCTGGACGGTTGAGAGAAGCCGGTCGGGTGACTCGGCGAGCGCCAGCGCCAGCGCGGCGCGGCGGTCACCCTGGCGGGCCAGTTGCTGCAACCGCGCCCGCCGGGCCGAGACGATCGCCATCTCGGACATTGAGAAGATGCCATTGGCGATCATGAGGACGACGACCAGCAGAATTTCGATCATTATTGCCCGCAGATGCTCACCTCCCTGGATGATGAACCGAAAAAAGCAATGGCAGAAGAGTGACGGAGCGAGTCGCGTCAGATCTTCTGCCAGTTGGAGCGGCCACTGAGACTTGCCATTAAGGTTCCCCCGTACCGGGTGGCTGGTGCGGGGAGAGATCCACCCGTCGGGTGGCGAGCGCTGTGGCTTCAGATCATGCAGATCATTCAGATAATGGCGCGGATCGCTTCCTGATCGAAACCGATGACAAACTTCTTTCCCCGCCGCAGGATTGGCCGCCGCAGCAGGTTGGGTTCGCTGATGATCAGCTCAATCAGTTCGTCGACCGGGGGAAGCTCGCTCGCCATGCCACGTTCTTTGAAGATAGCGTGACGCGAGTTGAGGAAGGGTAGTATCGCGTCGTTTCCGAAGATCTCGCGAATCTCCCCATCGGTCAGTGGTCTCTTGGCGTAGTCTCGTTCGACGAGATCCGTGCCTGCTTTCTCACCCATCACATCGCGGAGGAGACTCCTCGCGTTTCGACAGGTCGTTCAGGTCGATTTGTAGAAGAAGTTGATCTTCATGTAATTTAACCCTCCGTCTTGCCAACGACAATCATGCCCGCGGCCATGGCTCCGCCCTTGAGAGGGAGATTGAACTCGACCACCACGTGCTCGTGTTCATTCTTGACGATATGTGGAAGCGCCTTCTCATCGGTGGCCGGAGCGAGGCTCCAGCACGACGGATGGCCCGTGCCCGAGGCATTGCGGCTCAGTTTCATCATCTCCTCGAAGCTCAGCCGCTTCTCCGCCTCCTTGTCCTCGCCGATCGGGCAGAGCACAAAGAAGTCGCGGGTCGGTGAGACTCCGAGGTGGTTGCCGTCCTGGAGGATCATTCCGTAACGGAGCGTGTACAACCCCGCTTTGAGCCCCTGACCCCGAAAGTCGCCAGCGTTGATGGGAAAGTTGATCACGCCGGCCAGCGTCCCCTCACCGATCTTCGAGAAGACCGCTCCGGGGACATCCTCTCCGTTGGCCGGGATCTCTTTCCGCAACCAGACCTCACAAACCACCTTCCCCTGTGGATCGAGAACCCGAATCCCCTTCGAGTCGAGAACGCCGCGGATCGACTCGGAGACGGCCGGGGCGGCCGACTCCGGCAGGGCGCCGATCGCCTCGACCTTATAGTCGGCGCCAAATCCGGTCAGGGGCAGGGCGACCAGCAGGAACGTAAATGTCAGAAAATGCTTGAACATTGTCACTCCTATCGATAAAACTCAGCCTCGCGACTACCTGGCAAAATGGCCGACAAAACCGCTCCGCTTGCCGCGAAGAGTCCAGGAGACCCCGAGTCCTTCGCCCTTGAACTGATCGAGGGAGGCGACGACCGGCATCGAGTGGGCGGTCGAGCTGAGTGGGGGGTAGTAGGTCTGCTCGTTGCCGCAGATATGGTCCTTGGCGGTCAGGCTGCGGGCGATGATGCTGGCGATCGACCCGGCCTCGACCCGGCCTCCGCTCGGATGCTCGCCCATAAATTCGAGCTCGAGGCGGATCGGCGCGACCTCCGTGCGGACGACGTCATCAAACAGATTGCCGCTCATGGTTCTGGCGAGTGAGGCGAGCGCCTTCCGCTGGGCCGGATTGGCCCGCTCATCGACGATGATGACCGACTTGGCGGTCAGGTTCTCGCTGTAGGGGCTGCCGAGTGTCCCGTTGGCCCGGGCCACGCCGACGACACTCAGCCCGTCGAGCTGGACCCCTTCCCATTCGCCTTTGGCGACCCGCCAGGCGAGAATCGCCTGGTCACCGACCAGATTGAGCTCAGACATTGCATAACAGTGACCGGTGTAGACGTCCGCGTTCCGTGACTCGATATAATCGCCGTGAATCTGCTGGGCGAGGGCGCTGGTCGTGAGCAGCATCCCCATCAGGCAAACGCCCAGAAGAATTGTCAGTCTTTTCATTGGTGAGAGCCTCCTCAAAAAACTCAGTTCATACTGGTCAGATCGTTCGGGGAAAAGAGAAGAAGAGCGAAGAGAGAGTTTCTTCCGGATCTCTCTCCGCCCTTCGCGCCTTGCGGCTTTACGACAACGAAAAATTATTCTACTGACTCACTCCTGCGCATGGCAACCACGATCAGCGGAGCAGCAAAATTCCGGCTCGGCGACCTTGCCGTCAGGTCCAAGGCAGTTCTGCGTGTGGAAGCACCAGAAGCTGCCAGTGTTGGAGCGCTGAACGGTCGGGTCGTGCTCCGTCCAGATGAACATCCCCTTCCAGCGGAGGGAAGGGCAGAGATTGGGACGATTGGTATCGTAGCGTTCTGATTCAGTCATCTTCTACCTCCGGATCAGGCCGATATTCCAGCCGCGGCAAGGATCGCGCGTTTGACGGCGACCTGGGTCAGCTGGACCTTGTAGGCGTTATGGCTGAGCGGCTGCGCTCCGGCGACGGCAATCTTGCCGACGGCGGTTGCCGACTCCTCACTGATCGTTTTGCCAATCAGCGCGGAGGCCGCCTCTGCGGCAACCCAGGGGGTTGGCGCAACGTGACCAAGTGCGATGCGGGCCGCGGTGACCTTCTTCGCGCCATCGAGCTTGATCGCGACGGAGGCGGCCGCCAGCGGCCAGTCGAGGACTTCACGCTGCCGTACCTCGTAGGTTGCGCTGAGCAGCCCGGTCGCCTTCGGGATCGAAATCCCGGTGACCAGCTCGTTCGGCTTCAGCGCATACTCGCGATCAGCAGCAGATTGCGGCGCGACGAAGAACTTCTCGATCTCGACTTCGCGGGCCCCGTCAGGTCCGAAGATCTGCACCTTGGCCGCCAGCGCGATCAGCGCCGGGGCGAGGGAGGACGGATTGACGAAGTGCGCGGGGCCGGAGTTGCCGAGAATGGCGTGGTAGCGGTTGTCCCCGTTCGGCACCAGTGACTGGCCTGCCTCATTGCGGGCGAGAAGGCCGAAGCCGGCCCGATAGTACCAGCAGCGCGGACGCTGACAGAGTTCGCCAGCCACAGTGCCCATGTTGCGGATCTGCGGGCTGGTGATGCCTGCCGCCGCCTGGGCGAGCGCTGGATGGCTCTTCTGGGTCGCCTTGAGCAGCTGGTCAATCGTCACCAGCGCGCCGATGCGGGCCGAACCATCACGAAGAATCTGGAGCGCCGAGAGCTCCTTGATCCCCTTGATGTTGACGACCCGTTTGGGAGTCGCGACATAGTCCTTCATCAGACTGAGCAGGTCGGTTCCGCCGGCCAGGATCTCGGTCTCTCCCCAGGCCTGGCCGAGCAGGGCGACGGCCTGCTCCTTTGTGGTTGGACTGGCATATTCGAACTTGTTCATGATGCCTGGCCTCCTTTCCTGGCCAGCGCGGCCAAAACACGATCAGGGGTAAGCGGCAGGGTCGGGACTCGAACTCCGATCGCATTGGCGACGGCGTTGGCGATCGCCGCGCCCGGCGAGACCGTCGGCGGTTCACCGAGGCCGATCGGCCCCCGCTCGTCGTAGCCCTTGCCGGTCATCATATGGACCTTGAAGTTGCCGATATCGGTGAGGCCGGCGAGACGGTAGAACTCCATGTTCGGATTGAGCATCCGACCGGTCTGGTTGTCCATGACCTTCTCTTCGTAGAGGGCAAAAGTGACCCCCATGATCATCGCGCCGAAGACCTGGCTCTCGGCCGTCTTCATGTCGATGATCAGTCCGCAGTCCTGCACCGCGACAAAGTTGTTCATGCGGATGATGCCCGTCTCGATATCGACCGAGACATCGGCCATCTGGACACCGCCGACACCAGCGGAGGTGAGGTTCTCACGCCCGGGGTTCTTGCCGCGCGTCGTGAGGGGCTGCGTTCCAAGCTTGGCGCAGGCCTGTTTCCAGGTCAGGCTCTTTGACGGATCGCCGCTCACCTGGATCCGGCCATCGACCGCTTCGAGCTTATCGGCGGTGGTGCCGAGGGTTGGTGCGACCTTCTCGAGCAACATGTTGAGCGCGTCGATCGAGGCCCGCCGCGAGGAGGCGCTCACGCCGCCGATCGTCGTCGATCCACCCGATGAACCCGACGGTGGATACTTGTTGCTGCCAAGGTGAACCTTGACCAGTTCACGCGGCACGGCGAGAGATTCGGCAACGACGATCTGGATCGTCGTCCGGGTCCCCGTTCCGAGATCCTGGGAGCCAAGTTTGATCTCGACCGATCCGTCCGGATGGACGGTCAGGTCACAGTCGCTGGCGTGACCGCCGCCGCCCCAGGTGTGGAGTGAGAGGCCGAGTCCCCGTTTCATGGTCGAGGTGCTTCCAACCCCGCCCTGTCCGCGTGGCCGCCAGATCTTCTTCCACTCGATCATCTCCGCGGCTTTGAGCAGCTCGTCCTTGTAGACGTTGGCGCGGACGCCGGTCAGCTCAATATTTTTGAGGACAAAATCGAGCGAGTCCATGCCGATCTTGGCCGCGAGATCCTCGAGCGCCCCCATCGTCACCAGGCAGGCCTGGGGATGGTTCGGCGCGCGCCACGCCCGCTGCGGGCCATTGTTGGTCGAGATGCTGTGGTGGCGGGTCTTCTGGTTGGCAAACTGCCAGACATAGGGGTACGGCGGCATTCCCGTGCCGGCGACTCCGCCACTGCCCCACGATTCAGACTCCCACGCGACGAGCGTGCCGTCTTTCTTCGCGCCGACCTTGACCTTCGCGTAGGCCGAGGGGCGCGTGCCGGCGACGGTCAGCTCGGCGTCGCGCTCGAGCATCAGCTTGATCGGCGCTCCACCCAGCTGCTTCGAGAGCTTGGTGGCCTCGACTCCCCAGCGATCAACCGGGAATTTGCTGCCAAATCCGCCGCCGATATGGTCCATCTTCACTTCGACGCTGCCCGCTGGAAGCTGGAGCGCCCGCGCCATCTCCCCGCCAACGCTCGAGATCGACTGGGTCGACTGGTGGAGCAGCACGTTGTTCGCCCCCTGCCATTCGGTGACGACGCCGTGCGTCTCCAGGCAGCAGTGGGTGATCACGTCGTTGCCGTAGACATCCTCGACAATTACTTCGGCGCCCTTGAAGGCGGTCTCCGGGTCACCCTTGGTCTGCTCGGTCGGCGGACGGCGATTGGCCGCCGGAACCGCCGCCAGGTCACGCTCGTTGACGACGTGCGGGAGCACTTCATACTTGACCTTGATCGCCCGCGCCGCATCCTCGGCCGTGCCTTCATCGACGGCGGCGACGATGGCGATCTCGTCCATGGCCCACTGGATCTCCGTCCCCGGCCCCTGGATGATTCGCACCCCCTTCACCCCCGGCATGCTCTCGGCCGCGCTCGTGTCGATGCTGACGATCTTCGCGTGGGCGTGGGGCGATCGCAGAACCTTGCCAAAGAGCATCCCCGGTCGGTTGATGTCGAAGGTGTACTTGGCACGTCCGCTCACCTTGTCCGGACCGTCGATGCGCGAGATCCGCTTTCCGATATACTTCCGCTTGCTCTCTTCAGGCCACTTATACTCAGCCATTGCGTCGACCTCCTCTCGCTCTCGTCTTCTTCAATTCGGTTGCCGCCTGGGCCACCGCGGCCTTGATTCCAACATAGGTTCCGCAGCGGCAGAGATTGCCGCCCAGGCCCATGCGGATGTCTTCGGCCGATGGTTCCGGATGATGGTCGAGGAGTGACTTGCAGGCCATGACAAAGCCCGGGGTGCAGAATCCACACTGCTGGGCGTCGTTATCGACAAAGGCTTTCTGCACCGGGTGAAGCTCGCCGTTGCTGGCCAGGCTTTCGACCGTCTCGATCTTCCGACCCTGCGCCTCGATCGCCAGGACCGAGCAGCCGTAGACCAGTTTTCCATCGAGGATGATCGAGCAGGCGCCGCAGGTCGCCCGATCGCAGACCCGCTTCGCTCCGGTCACATCGAGATCGTTCCGCAGGGCGTCGAGCAGTGTCACTCGTGGCTCGACCTCGAGCGAACGCGCGGTCCCGTTGACGTTGAGGGTGATCTTGCTCTTCTCCGGACCGATGACCGGCGCCGCTGGTACGCCAGCCCTCGCCTCGGCTCCGGGAGCGAGCGGAATCGTCAGGGCAACCCCGGCGACTCCCGTCCCTTTGAGAAAATTGCGCCGCGATACGCTCGGCTTCTCTGCCGGATCGCGCCGTTCATCTGAACTGCTCATGCGCATGCCTCCCGTGTTGGTTTGGTATGTACGGTATAGTGATTACACTCTGGTGCGGATTATAGACCCTCTCACCGCCGTTTGGCATGAGAAGTTCCACCATCAGCCAATATTTACCAAGTTTTTCCGGCCCTTCGCCCGCCCCAGATGCTGCCTGGCCAGGCCGAGCGCCGGCGCGCCGGCTTCAGCGGCCGCTCCACCCATAGACCCGGTAGTCGATCTCCTGGAAGATCGTGTCGCGCCCTTCGACCTCGAGCAGCCACGCCTCGTCGATCTCCCCGGCGTTGAGCATCTCATAGAGTCTGGTGAAGCGATGGATGTGATCCTTGAACCGCTTGATGGCGTACTGCACCATCGTCCCCGTCGTGATGATGAAGGCCCAGTCGGACGACTGGGCGAGCAGCAGCTCACGGGCGGCCTGATTGAGCGCCCGCTGCCGGAGTCCGTCCGCATCCGGAAAACGGCTCGCCAGTTCGGCCATGCGCCGCTCTGCGGCGTGCTGATGCACGTAGAGCCACTCGGTCTGGGCATTGATCCAGACCCGGTTGTAGCCTTCCGCGCCCCAGGATGAGTGGGAAGGGGTCTGCCGCTGGTTCTCGGGAAAGATGGTCAGGTAGTCGATCGGAGAGATCGGGACGATCTCCTGCTGATCGAAGTGGAGCTGGCGAAAGAGGTTGTCGAGGAACTGCGGTCCTTCAAACCACCAGTGTCCGAAGAGCTCGGCGTCATAGGGGGCGAGGATCAACGGTTCGCGCCCGAGGTGTTCACGCAGGTGGCGTGCCTGCTGCTGGCGGTTGAGAAGAAAGTTGCCGGCGTGCTGCGCGGCTTTGCCGCGCGCCCATTCCGGCACATAGGGCGCCTTTTCGTGGAGCGGCACCTTACCCGTGATCCGGTGGTACTTGATGCCGATGTTGCGCCGGACTCCATCGTCGTGCAGGTAGGGCTTGATATAGTCGTAGTCGGGGGCATCGTAGCCGAGGTCACGGTAGAATTCGCGGTAGTCCGGATCGCCCGGATAACCGATCTCTGAACTCCAGACCTGTTCGCTCGTCTCGGTGTCCCGGGCGAAGACCGCGACGCCGTGGTCGGTGATCACCGGCGCGTAGATGCCCCGCCGTGGTCGCGGATGGCCATAGAGAATCGCGTGGGCATCCGCGATGAAGAAGTCGATCCCCGCTTCGCGAAGGTAGCGGTCATCACCCGGATTGAAGGCGCACTCAGCGAGCCAGATGCCGCGCGGCGGCCGGCCGAAGTGTTTGATGTAGTTGGCGCGGGCGATCTGGATCTGCGCACGCTTGACCGTCTCGTTCGACATCAGCGGCAGATAGCCGTGGGTCGCGCAGCAGGTGATGATCTCGAGGTAACCGGCGTCCTGCAGCTCACGGAATCCGCGGATGATGTTCCGTCCATACTGCCGGTCGAAGACCTCGAGACATTCCCGGAAATGGCGCTGGTAGAGCAGGGCGGCCGAGTGGAACTGCGGAGCTTCGCGCGCGGTGCGCTCGACCTCCAGATCGGCCAGTTCAATCAGCTTCCCGAGATGCTCGACGTATCGTTCCTGGAGCAGCGGGTCGACCAGCATCTCGCAGAGCGGGGGAGTCATCGACATGGTCAGTCGGAACCTGACTCCGTCGTGTCGCATGCGGTTGAAAGCGGTGAGGAGGGGCAGGTAGGTCTCGCTGATCGCCTCGTAAAGCCAGTCCTCCTCGAGGAAGTCGGGATACTCCGGATGGCGCACGAACGGCAGGTGGGCGTGCAGAACAAGACTGAGATATCCCGTAGCCATGACTTCACTCCGATCTTAGTTGGCGGACAGGCTCGGCATCCACTGGCCCATCGAGACGCTCTTCTCGCCCGCTTCGTGTCCGGCCGCGCCTCCCGGTCCCATCTCCGAGGATGATTGGCCAAGACGTTCGGCGAGGAAGAGGGAGACGGGCTTGTCGACGCGGATCTCCTCGCCGCCCTCGGCGCGAATGGCGCGGCGCAGCAGCTCTGGCAGGTAGCGGAGCAGCAGCATATAGCCCACCTCGCCATCCCCCATGCCGCGAATGATCGCCAGAAACTCCCGCACCAGCTCCGCCAGTTCTTCCTGTTCGAGCTGTTCCCACCAACGGTCGTACGCCCGTCCGGCCTGGATATCTCCGATAACTTTCATGATGCGCCGGAAGGTCGGGGGGAGCGCCTCCCAGGCCGTTCCACTCAATCCACTTGGGCCATCGGCGGGCAGCATGAGCCCATCGAGTCGCCACGCCCGCTCCGGGATGAGGTGGCTTTCACGCAGTACCTGCAGATAGTCGTCGGCCCCGATCGAGTACTCCTCATCCGGGGCAACCTGGTTCGAAGGGCCACCGCGCGGCGTCGTGACCGCCTGGCTGCTGAGCAGCTTGATGTAGCCGTAATTGGGGGAACGGAGCCCGAGCTCGACCCGGTAGGTCCGGTCGGGAAAGACGCTGAACCAGTACTCACGCGCGTAGGGAACCGCAAAGAAGACGGCGATGTTGTTCGTCTCATCGATCAGGCGGAGGACCAGCTGGAAGTTGTTCACCTCGTCGGGCGGAAAGATTCGCCGTGCCCGCGCCCACGGATCGTTGCGCAGATTCCAGTAGACATAGAGACGAAACGGATCCTGGACCAGCGCCCGCATGAGATCGAAATCGTATTGATCAGGGATCGGAAGGCCAAAGTCGGCGACTGGCTCAGCTGGCCCAAACTGCTTAGCTGGTTCAATGGCCGGCGGCGGCGCAGCGGAAGGCTCATCCTTGACCAGCAGTGGCTCGAAGGGATTACGCTCAACCAGCGGTGCGAGCGATGACAGATCGAAAAAGAATGGCACGTCTCCCCCTGCTTGAAGGCCGGCGGCATCGCGCCTTTCCGGTCTGTTGTCCGGTCTCGACCGTGTGGACAAACGTCAGATCGAGGATGAGTCAAACGATAAGCAAGAGTATGAACTGTGTTCGTGAAAGTCAAGGCATGCTACTCTTGCCACTGAGCGTCGCGTGGAGAAGAGCAGCAATGACCGCAGAGAAGGAAACCATACAGCAGGTGCTGACCGGATCGGTCGATCGGGTCACCTATCACAATGAGGAGAACGGCTACTCCGTCCTCCGGCTGGTCGTCGCCGGCACACCCGAACCGGTGACGGTGATCGGAAGCTTCTCGACCGTCTCACCGGGTGAGCAACTGCGCCTGAGCGGTTGGTGGACCTCCCATCCGAAGTACGGAGAGCAGTTCAAGTCGGCCTCCTATGAGGTTCTCCGCCCGGCGACCATCGCCGGCATCCAGAAGTACCTTGGCTCCGGGCTGATCAAGGGCGTCGGCCCGGTGACCGCGCGGCGCATCGTCGACCATTTTGGCGAGAAGACCCTCGAGATCATCGAGAATGAGATTGCCCGCCTTGGTGAGGTGAAGGGAATTGCCAGAAAACGGGTTGAACTGATCGAGCGGGCCTGGGCCGAACAGCAGTCGATCAAGCAGGTCATGCTCTTCCTCCAGAGCCACGGCGTTTCGACCCATTTTGCGGTGAAGATCTTCAAGCATTATGGCCAGGAGGCGATCGCGATCGTCGAGCGGAACCCCTATCGACTGGCCGCCGAGGTCTATGGAATCGGCTTTCGAACCGCGGATCAGATTGCCCGCAACCTCGGGCTGCCGATCGACGCGCCCGAGCGCCTCCAGGCTGGCCTGCGCTATGTCCTCGCTGAGGCCGCCGATGAGGGGCACTGCTTTCTTCCCCAGACCGAACTGCTTGAACGGGCGACCCGCATTCTGGAGCTCGAGGATCCGGCCATGGTCACGGCGCTCGCCAGCGTCTCCGCCCGCATGATG
>Ga0209972_10001455_pt1 | contig 20717 bp, 20 predicted proteins | sample NOAtaG_7_FD_187302 | JGI IMG/M metagenome (GOLD analysis project Ga0209972, IMG submission 187302) | Freshwater lake microbial communities from Lake Erie, under a cyanobacterial bloom - NOAA_Erie_Diel1S_2200h metaG (SPAdes) (version 2) | ecosystem: Environmental > Aquatic > Freshwater > Lake ... | reverse complement strand
GGACAAGTAGGACAAGTAGGACCTATAAGTCCTATTGGTCCTATAAGTCCTATCGGTCCTATTTCCTATTTCCTACCCTGCAACAACCTTCGCTAACTCCCTGATCTGTTCCTCATTCAGCCCCGAAACAAAAGGCGGGATCGGTCCGGTGGCGGCGATGCCGGCCAGATCGGTTGCGTGGTGCAAGACCCGCGCCGGGCCCCAGGCATCGCGCAGATCCTCGAGCGGCAGGAACTTTTCGCGGAGGGTGGAGGCCGTGGCGTAGTCTCCGGCGGCGCAGGCCTCGTGGATCTGCCGGCTCATTTCCGGCATGATGCACCCTGATCCGGTCGTGAAACCGGGCAGTCCCCAGTCGCGCATGTGGACAATTGCCGGGCGCTCGCCGATGCCGCTGACGACGCGGCTCCGGTCGACCCGGGTCAGGAGCGACTGCAGATACTGATCCTCGCGCGGATCCTCCCGCACCACGGCATATTTGATCCAGACACAGAGCCCCTCATCGACCATGCGCCCGACGACGTCGAGTCCCGCTTCGAGATCACTGCCAAAATTGCCAAGATCCTTGAGGTAGAGAATGAGTGGAATGCCTGCGCGTTCAGCCACTTCGCGGATGCCCCGTTCCAGCCCGGCGGCGTCACGGGGATCGGCGCAGGGCAGCATCATCGCGCAGGGAAAAGAGTGGCGTCGCAGAAGCGCTGACTGGTCGATTGCCCGGCCATAAGACGGGCCGAGGCTTGGAATCGCCCAGAGATCGCCCGGGAAGGTGGCGAGCCAGCCGAGAAGTTCTTCGTACTCTCCCAGCGTGATGTGGTAGAGAAAAGCGTTCCCACCATACAGAAAGCGGGTCATGCCTCCGGCGACGAGGCGATCGACGATCTTCTGATTCTCGGCAAAGTCCAGCGTGCGGAGATGATCGGTTTTGCGAGCGAGGGGCGGAACCGGAAAGACTCCGCGCAGATCTTCAAGGGTAATATTGGTCGTCTTCATTGGTCAGTGGAGAGTCTCAGTTGAAGTTGATGCCGATATCGGCGCGGATGGCGTGGGCTTTAATCGAGTCGAGCACGTCGATCGCCAGTTTCAGCGCGCGGCGTCCGTCGGCTCCGGTGACAACGGGGATGGTCTGGTTGCCGATCGATTCGAGGAACGAGTCGATCTCGGCGGCGAGCGGTTCACGCTTGGTGATCTCCAGTCCGCCGGCGACGATGTTCGGGAGGGTTCCGGGAATGTCGGAGGGAACGAGACGGCACATGGTCACCTGCTGCTCGGCGTAATCGAGCGAGTAGTATTCGTGCGGTTGGAAGACACGCAATTTACGCAGTCTTTCACCGGAGACCCGACTGGCGGTGATATTGGCGATGCAGCCGTCCGCAAACTCGAGCCGGGCGTTGGCGAGATCGATCTTTGGCGTGAGAATCGGGATTCCCACGGCCTCGAGACGAACCACTTCCTGATTGACGAGCGAGGCGATGATGTCGAGTTCATGCACCATCAGGTCCATGACCACGTCGATGTCGAGCGATCGCGGTGAGAAGATGCCCATGCGATGGGCCTCGAAGAAGCGCGGCCGGGTCAGCTGTTCACGCAGGGCGCGAAAGGCCGGGTTGAAGCGTTCGATGTGGCCGACCTGCAGATTGACGCCCTTTTGAGCGGCGAGGCTGATCATCTCATCCGCCTCGGCGAGTGTCCGGGCGATCGGCTTTTCGACGAGGACGTGAACACCGGCGGCCAGGAAGGCACAGGTTGTTTCGTGATGGTTGATGGTCGGAGTGGCGATGCTGACGGCCTCGACCTGGTCGAGCAGATCGCGGTAGTCACGGACATATGCCACCCCGAATTTATCAGCAATCGCCTGTCCCGCGGTCTCGTTTGTGTCGCAGACGGCGACCAGTTCGCTTCGTTCGAGCGCGGCCATGATGCGGGCGTGCTCACGCCCGAGGTGGCCGACGCCAACGACGGCTGTTTTGATTCGATTATTCATACTTGACAAGTCCCTTATCAGAGTCGCGGCAGAGATGCCGATTCCATTTCGACCTCCGCCCTCTGAATGATACTCTGGTGGATCGAAAGTCCAAAGTCGGACGGTGCCAACACCGCCCGGAGTGTGAGTTCCCGGGGGCCTGAAACAATGGCCTGAAGCGGCTGAAGAGCCTGAACGAGAAAATAAATCTGGCGATGATCGACAACGCAGGGCAGGGCGGGGAAGACCGCCAAATCGAAGTCAAACACCTGGCAGCGCTCGGGCTGCTCATCTTCTTTCTGTTCATCTTTGGCACCTGGAAGCTGCCGCTGATCGGTCCGGATGAGCCACGCTATGCGGAGATCGGGTATGCGATGGCGCAGAGTGGGGACTGGGTCACGCCGCGTCTGGGAGGGATTGAGTGGTTTGAGAAGCCGGCGCTGACCTACTGGCTGGCGGCGAGCGGTTTCAAGGTGCTCGGACGGACTGAGTTTGCGGCCCGCATCGGCATTGGGCTGGTGGGCGGCCTGGGTGTCCTGCTGCTCTATCTGGTTGGCACGCGCCTTCGTTCATCCCGATTCGGCTATCTGAGTGGGGCAGTTCTGGCGAGTTCAGGCATCTGGCTCGGGTTTAGCCGGGTCGCCACCTTCGATCTGCCGCTGGCCGTGTCGATGGAACTGGCGCTGGTCGCCTATCTCTTCTGGCAGCGGCAGGACACGCCACGCCGCCAGTGGCTCTGCTGGGCGCTCTTCAGCTTTGGGCTTGGACTGGCGATGCTTGCGAAAGGGTTGGTCGGCCTGCTCCTCCCGGCGGTCATTGTCACCCTGCACGCGTTGCTCACCGGAGGGTTCCGGCAGCTGTTGCGGCTGCTCCATCCGGGGCGTCTGCTGGTGGCGTTGACGATCTTTCTCGCGACGAGCAGTGTCTGGTATGGCCCGATGCTCGCCCGGCACGGACAGGCCTTCATCGATGAGTTCTTCATTGCCCACCACTTTCAGCGCTATCTGACCAATCAGTATCGCCATCCGCAGCCGGTCTGGTTCTTTCTGATCATCGCCATTGCCGGCTGCTTCCCGTGGATCTTCCCTTTGCTCCAACGGGTGGCCACGACGGTTCGTGGCTGGCGCCGTTTGCGGGCGACGGAAGAGGGACGCTTTGAGCTCTTTGTCTGGCTCTGGGCCGTCGTGCCGATCGCCTTCTTCTCCTTCTCCGTCTCAAAGCTGCCTGGCTATATCCTGCCGGTCTTTCCGGCGCTGGCGATGCTGATTGCCCGGCAGCTCGAGGATTGGATGGCCGAGGAGAGGCCGTCACTGGGGCAGATCGTCGGGGTGATGCTGACGATCGCGACGATCTTTATCGTGAGCGTCGTCATCGGACTGCGCGGCGCCAACCTGATTGGCCTCGATAAGTTTTCAGCCTTTCGCCTCGCGGGGATCGGGGTTCTCGTGGCGGTGGCCTACCTGATGATCTGGTTTCTGCTCAGTATTCGTGCGGCAGCCGGATTTCTTCCCTTCGGTTTGGCGGTGATCGTCATGGCGGTTGCCAATATCGTCTCCCCAGTCCTGGCCGAACGGGAGACGCTCAAGTCGCTGGGCGAGCTGGCGACCAGCGTGGCGAAGCCGGGCGAGCGGCTGGTCTTCTATATCAATTCGAACCACCGCATCAATTTTTACGCGACCGAGCTGCCGCTGCGCGACCAGAAGTCATATTTTGTGACGGTGATCGATCAGGCCGAGATTCCGAAGCTGATCGACCGGTATGGCGGGCAGAGCATCCTCGTCCTGGCCCAGCGGCAGTGGAGCCGCCGGCTGCAGGAGGATGGAGTGGTCAGGGTCGAGATGCTTGGCGAGCAGCGTGGGCCGGTCAAATGTTCACCGCGGTGCGACATGGTGCTGATGAGAGCCCGCCAGATGGCCAACGAGATGGCCAACGAGATGCAATGATTGTCCCGGAGAGGTTCAGCACCTCCAAAACAAGATTGAAAGGATCAGCGTGGAAAGACAGGAAGATCATCTCATACAGGCGACGGCGGCCGATGCGACAATTCGGCTCAGTGCCGTGGTCTCGACCAATCTGGTGGCCGAGGCCTGTCGACGCCATCGGACGTCTCCGACCACCTCGGCGGCGCTGGGGCGGGCGCTGACGGGCGCTCTGCTCCTTGGCCACACCTTCAAGGATCTGGAATATATTACGCTTCGTTTCGAGTGTCGTGGTCCGGTCGGGGGGATTATCGCCGAGGCCAATGCCCACGGCACGGTTCGTGGCTACGTGCGCAATCCGCGTGCGGAGGCGGAGCCGGTCATTCCGGGCAAGCTCAATGTTGGCGGGATCGTCGGGCGGGGGATACTCCACGTGATTCGTGAGGCCGGCCACGAGATCGGCCTGGCCAAGGATCCCTATTTTGGAACGGTGCCGCTTGTCTCCGGAGAGATCGCAGAGGATCTGACCCATTATCTCGCCACCTCCGAGCAGATCAACTCGGCCGTCGGCCTTGGCGTCTATGTTGGCGCCGATGGCGAGAGTATCGCCGCGGCGGGAGGCTATCTGATTCAGGTCATGCCAGGTATCGGGGAGGAGACGCTGGAGAGGCTCGAAGCCCAGCTTCTGCGGGCGCCGCACGTCACCGAGCGGCTGCGCCAGGGCGCCTCGGCCGAGGAGATGCTGCTCGAAGCGATCGGAGATTTCGAAGTGACGGTACTGCAGCGGCGTCCGGTCGCTTTCAGGTGCACCTGCTCCTATGAGCGGGCCATCAATATTGTCACCGCGCTGGGTGAAGCGGAGGTCGCGGATATGCTGGAGAAGGATCGTGGCGCGGTCCTGACCTGCCATTTCTGCGGCGAGGTCTATGAGCTGGACGAGGCGGCGCTGGAGGGAATTCTCAACCCACCGGTCAACTGACGGTTGCGGGAACAGGGCTCACCGTGAGCGGCCCGGTCGTTCCCTGACCTCATCGACCGGCCTGCCAGTGGTCACCAGGCCGGGTCGCCAGACGATCACGCTGTCAAAAGAGAAGGGGAGGCGAGGATAATGTCAATCCTCACCTCCCCTTCTCTTTTACCGGCTCTTCTCTGGTTATTGGGCCAGCATCAGTGCAGATTCTCTGGCAGACAGCCCCGCCAGATCTCTTCGAGCTGGCTGATCGGTTGATTGATCAGCTCCGTCCCGCAGCCGATCTGCAGCCGCTCCGTCTCCACCGTGCCAATGATCGTGCAGGGGGCATTGGCTTCACGGGCGATGGCGAGCACGGCCGCGGCGTCTTCAGGTTTGACGCTGATGATGATCCGCGAGGGTGATTCAGCGAAGAGGAGCGTCGACGCGTCCGTGAGTCCGCCCAGGGCGGCGTGTTCGGCCAGATCGACCCTCGCGCCCAGAGCTTCGTGGCGGTAGCTGGAGAAGCAGCTCTCGGCGAGCGCGACGGCGAGTCCGCCCTCGCTGCAGTCGTGGGCCGATTTGACGAGCCCCTTGCGAATCGCGGTGAGGGTCGCCTGCTGGACTGCCATTTCGAGGTCGAGATCGAGCCTGGGAACAGCGCCGCGGATCTCTCCGGTCAGCTCACTGAGCAGTTCAGACGCGCCGAAGTCGGCGCGGGTCAGGCCGAGCAGGAGGATCAGGTCGCCGCTGTTCTTGAACCACTGGGTGGTCACGTGGCGGGCCTCCTCGATCAGCCCGAGCATGCCAATGACCGGGGTCGGATCGATGCCGCGTCCCTCGGTCTCGTTGTAGAGGCTGACATTGCCGCCGGTGACCGGAGTCCCGAGCCGGCGACAGGCCTCGGCCATGCCATCGATCGTTTCGCTGAAAGACCACATGACCTCTGGTCTCTCCGGACTGGCAAAGTTGAGGCAGTTGGTGATCGCCAGTGGGCGGGCGCCGCTGCAGACGACATTCCGTGCCGATTCCACTACTGCCAGCCGGGCCCCTTCGCGCGGATTGAGCCGGCAGTAGCGTCCATTCGCGTCGACCGACATGGCCAGCGAGTGGCGCGTCTCCTTGACGCGGATGACCGCCGCATCCGACCCCGGGAGAACCACCGTGTTGGTGCGGACCATGTGGTCATACTGGCGGTAGACCCACTCCTTCGAGGCGATGTTCGGCGCGGCGAGCAGACGGCGCAGCAGGTCGGCGAGGACCGCCTCTTCGGTCAGGCCTTTCTCCTCCCGGCGCTGGGCGATTGCCGCCGCGATGGCCGGACCCATCTCTTCAGTATCGACCGCAAATGGCTCCATTGGCCGCTGATAACGCGGCGCCTCGTCGGTCAGGGCCAGATTGGGGATGTCGGCGACCAGCTCTCCCTGGTGGAAGACGCGGAGCTTCTGTTCGGCGATGACCCGTCCGATGATCACCGCGTCGAGATCCCAGCGCGCGAAGATCTCGAGCACCTGCTTCTCGCAGCCCCGCTCGGTGACGATCAGCATCCGTTCCTGGGATTCGGAGAGCATCATCTCGTAGGCGGTCATGCCGGTCTCGCGCTGTGGAACCAGGTCGAGATTGATCTCGATGCCAGTGCCGGCGCGCGCGCCCATTTCGCATGAAGAGGAGGTCAGGCCGGCGGCGCCCATGTCCTGAATGCCGAGAATGGCGTTGGCGCGCATGGCTTCGAGGCAGGCTTCGAGCAGCAGCTTCTCGGAGAAAGGGTCTCCAACCTGGACGGTTGGCCGTTTCTCCATCGCCGCTTCGTCAAACTCCGCCGAGGCCATCGTCGCGCCGTGGATTCCGTCACGCCCCGTCTTTGCCCCGACATAGATGACCGAATTGCCGACGCCCTCGGCCTTGCCATAGAAGATCTGTTCACGCCGCACCAGTCCGAGGGCGAAGGCGTTGACGAGCGGATTGAGCGAGTATCCCTTGTCGAAATAGACCTCACCGCCAATGGTCGGAACGCCAAAAGCGTTTCCATAGTCGCCGAGACCCTTGACGACCCCGGCCATGATTCGACGGTTACGCCCGATGCTGCGGCCGCTCGTCGCCTCGCTCGCTTCGTCGATCTCCGTCTCGCGGAGCGGGCCGAAGCGGAGGCTGTTGAGCGCGGCAACCGGACGGGCTCCCATGGTGAAGATGTCACGCAGGATTCCCCCGATGCCGGTGGCGGCGCCCTGGTAGGGCTCGATGAATGACGGGTGGTTGTGCGACTCGATCTTGAAGGCGGCGCACCAGCCATTGCCAATCTCGACGATGCCGGCATTCTCTCCCGGCCCCTGCACCAGACAGTCTCCCTCCGTTGGGAGGCGTCGGAGGTGGACCTTCGACGACTTGTAGGAACAGTGCTCTGACCACATCACCGAGAAGATGCCCAACTCCGTCAGGTTTGGTTCTCGTCCCATGAGCTCACAGATCCGCGAGTACTCCGCGGCGGTGACACGATGCTGCTCGAGTATTTCAGGTGTAATTTTCATATCAGGAACGCGCCTTCGATTTAACGTTCAGGTATTCAACCATGGAGAGGAAGAGCGCCCGCCCGTCATTGCTGCCGAGGACGCTCTCGGCCGCCCTTTCGGGGTGTGGCATGAGACCGAGGACATTCCGCTCACGGTTGCAGATCCCGGCGATGTTGTGGAGCGAACCATTCGGATTGGCAGCGGTTGTCGCTTCACCACTCGCACTGGTGTATCTGAAGAGGACTCTCCGCTCACGCTCCAGTTCGGCCAGGGTCGCCTCATCGCAGAAGTAGTTCCCCTCGCCGTGGGCAATCGGAATGCTCAGCACCTGACCGGCCTGGTAGGATTGGGTGAATGGCGTATCGGCCTGCTCAACTTTGACGTTGACGTGTTCGCACCGGAATTTCAGATCACGGTTGCGAAGCAGCGCCCCGGGGAGCAGTCCGGCTTCACACAGAATCTGAAATCCGTTGCAGATTCCGAGGACCAGCCCACCCTGCGCGGCGAACCGGACCACCGACTGCATTACGGGAGAGAAACGCGCGATCGATCCTGTCCGCAGATAGTCTCCAAATGAGAAACCACCGGGAAGGATGATGGCATCGTGGCCCTCGATCTCTTCCGTCTTGTGCCAGATGAAGTTGACTGGTTGACCCAGAACTTTGCTGATCACGTGATAGGTGTCGTGATCGCAGTTCGATCCCGGAAAGACAACGACCCCGAATTTCATGACGCTGGATTCCTTTTGGCGTAAGGTGAGAACTAGGGATTATTTCTACTACATTGCCGTGCGGTTGTCCAATCACGCACCACTTCTCCGCCCGCCAAAGAGCCAAATGATCCGCTTTGCTGGCAGGATCGATCCGCAGGTTATAGAATGAGGTATGAGTTCGGTCAGCTGTGCAAGATGTGGAAGAGAGATGCGCAAGAAGGCCCGTTACTGTCCGCACTGCGGGGTTCCGGTGGCGGCGCGTCCGGTTGTGCCTGCTCAGCGAACCACCACCGGCGCTCCGGAGGGCATTGCGGCGGTCGAGTCGCCGCGCGCCGATCTCCCCTCCGGACGGCGCACCGATGCTGGTCGGGAATCTCCGCGGCAGGGGCCGCCAGATGGCCTTCCAGTGGGATTACCAGAGGGAGTAGAGGTCGCGCCCCCCTTGGCCGGGCCCAGTTTGGCGATTCAAAGTGATCAGTCGGGCTGGTCACCAGAGCCGGCTGACGCGGCGAGGGTCGATCCCTTCCGGCCCGCGCCAGTCTCCATCGCGGCGCTGATTCTGCTCGCGGCGGGGTTGGTCTTTCTGCTGGCCTGGCTGGCCATTGGCTAGACGTGGGTGGCGAGACATTCAATGGAGAGGACAAGTAATAATCGACCATGAGTACGACCCATTTCGAGATGATCGGCGGCGAAACGAAGGTGCGGGCCCTCGTCGATCGTTTCTATGATCTGATGGAGACGAAGCCGGAGGCGGCTGGAATACTGGCCCTCCATCCACCGGATCTGCAGTCTTCGCGCGAGAAGCTCTTTCTCTTCCTGGTGGGCTGGCTGGGTGGACCGCCGCTCTATGTGCAGAAGTATGGTCATCCGCGGCTCCGGGCCCGGCACATGCCATTTCCGATCGGCGAGTCGGAGCGTGATCAATGGCTGCTCTGCATGAAGCAGGCGCTTGACGAGGTGGTCGAGCTTGATCACCTGCGTCTTCACCTCTACCAGGCTTTCTTCAGCCTCGCCGATTTTATGCGCAACCAAGAGGGGCGCAACCAGGAGGGGTAAGATTGAAGATAATCCCCTTCGGGACCAGTTCAGGCCGGCCGACACTCAACCGCCACGTCAGTTCACTCGCCGTGGTTGGGGATGGCGAGTGGTGGCTCTTTGATTGCGGCGAGGCGGCGCAGATACAGTTGATGCGCGCCGGACTCTCCGCGCACAAACTGGCCGGAATCTTTATCACCCACCTCCACGGCGACCATTTCAATGGCCTGGCCGGGCTGCTTTCGACCATGTCGCTCGATCAGCGGCAGCGGGAATTGACCCTCGTTGGACCGCCGGGAATCGGGGACTACCTGAACCTGCTCAAACGGCTGCGCATCATCCACATCTCATATCCGCTCCTGCTGCGCGAATTCTCAGGCCGTGATTTCAGAGATTCCGCCGAGTTGGGGGTCTTTGAGTCGGCGCACCACGAGGTGGTCGCGCGTCCGCTCGACCACCGGATCTTCACGCTTGGATACCGTCTGACGGAGAAACCAAAGCCGGGCCGCTTCGATCTGGAGCGGGCGCAGGCTTTGGGCATCCCGGCCGGGCCGCTCTACTCGCACTTGCAGGCGGGGCGCGCGATCACCCTCGCCGATGGTCGGGTCATCGAGTCGGCCGAGGTCGTCGGGCCGCCGCGACCGGGGCGATCGCTCGCCTACTGTCTCGATACGCGCCCCTGCGCCAATGCGGTCAGTCTGGCGCGTGAGGTCGATTGTCTGGTCCACGAGGCGACCTTTACCGATGAGCATGCGGCGGAGTCGGATCAGTATGGCCACTCAACCGCTACCCAGGCTGCCGAGATCGCTAGTCAGGCCGGCGCCAGGCTGCTCTTGATCACCCATTTCAGTTCGCGGTACCCTGACTACCGGCCTTTGCTGGCCGAAGCGCGACGTCGCTTCCCGGCAACCCAGGCGGCCGAGGATCTGCTTGAACTGGCATTGTAGAGTCTGCTCATCCCGCGGCCACTATTACCAACCCTCGCGTAAACTTAATCAAGAAGGCAGTTAAGCCGGCCGGCCGGAAGCCGTCCGGACTATCAGTCATCGGGCCAAAAAGGAGAGTAGATTCATGAAGGACAAGAGCGTTTCGAGACGGCGGACTTTTCTGAAACAGACCGCGACCGGGGTGGCGGCGGCGGCCATTCCAATGACGGCCCTTTCACAGTCACGGGTCGCCGGCGCCAATCGCCGCATTCGCGTTGGATTGATCGGTTGCGGCGGGATGGGGGGCGGCGACCTGCGCGACTTTCTGCGGGTCGGCAATACCGAATGCGTCGCCCTCTGCGATGTCGATGATACACAGACGGCGAAGATGAAGGAGACGGTCGCCCGGGGCTTCAATCAGACTCCGGCGCTGCTGACCCGTGATTTTCGCCGCCTCATCGAGCAGAAGGATATCGACGCGGTGATCGTCGCCACGCCCGATCACTGGCACGCGATTCCGACTATCATGGCCTGCCAGGCGGGCAAGGATGTCTATGTCGAGAAGCCGCTCTCCCTCTCGATCGGCGAGGGGCGGGTCATGGTCGACGTCGCCCGCCGTTACAAGCGGGTCGTGCAGATGGGCACCCAGCAGCGAAGCGGCTCACAGTTTGCCGAGGCCGTCGATTATGTCCGCAGTGGCAAGCTGGGCAAGATTCGACTCGTCAAGACCTGGGCCTACCAGGACTGGATGGGAAACATCCCGGTCGTGCCCGACGAGCCGGCGCCAGCGACGGTCGATTATGACATGTGGCTTGGTCCCGCCCCCCGGCGTCCATTCAATCGGAACCGCTTCCACTTCAATTTCCGCTGGTACTGGGACTACTCGGGCGGTCTGATGACCGACTGGGGCGCCCACATGATCGATATCGCCAACTGGGGGATGGGCATCAAGGCGCCCCGGGCGGCCATGGGGGTCGGGGGCAAGTTTGGCTTCCCGGAAGATGCCGAGGAGACTCCGGATACCCAGCAGGCCCTCTGGGAGTGTGATGGCTTCAGCATGGTCTGGGAGCACGCGACGGCGATTGGCAAGGGGCCCTACGATCGTGATCACGGTGTCGCCTTCCACGGCAACAACGGCGTGCTGGTGGTCGATCGCGGCGGATGGGAGGTCTATCCGGAGACGGAGACGGTCAAGCGACGCAAGACCTACCGCATGGCTGGCGAACCCCGCCGTGGCCCATCCGGTGAAGATTCCCACCTCGCCCACGTCCGCAACTTCGTCGAGTGCATGGATTCGCGGCAGAATCCGCGCTCAGATGTCGAGATTGGCCACAACTCGATGATTGCCTGCCACCTCTCCAACATCGCCTTCCGTCTTGGACGACGCGTCCAGTGGGATGTCGACAAGGAACAGTTCGTCAACGATCCCGAGGCCCAGAAGATGGTCACGCGCGAGTACCGCGCCCCGTGGAAACTGGTGGGATAAGCGGGCCGCCCCGCTCCCGAAAAGACGCGAGCCGGTCAGGGGATCTTCTCTCCCCTGACCGGCTCGCGCCATTATCAAGCTGACGAAGAGGCTTCAGCGGCGGCCACGACCAGTGGTTGCCGCTCCGCCAAAGATTGAACCGAGCACTCCGCGCACGATCTGTCTGCCAATCGAGGTGCCAATCGAGCGGGCGGCGCTCTTTGCGAGCGCCCCCAGGACATCACCCGCGGCATCCATCATCGGCGAGGACTCCTCGCGCGGGGGTGGCGCGGTCGGCAATGGCGTGGGCTGCGGCTGCGCCTGGCGCCCTTTCAGTATTTCGTAGGCCGATTGCCGATCGATGGCATTCTCATAATGGCCGTGGAGAAGTGAGTTCTGCAGCGCCTCCGCCCGTTCGGCGGGCGTGATTGCCCCAAGCCGGCTCTGCGGTGGAGCGATGAGGGCACGGCGAACGATCCCCGGCGTCCCCTTCTCCTCGAGCATCGAGACGAGGGCTTCGCCGACTCCCAGCTCGGTGATCGCGGCTTCGACATCGATCGCCGGATTCGGCCGGAATGTCGTCGCCGCCGCCTTGACCGCTTTCTGGTCGCGGGGGGTGAAGGCCCGCAGCGCGTGCTGGACGCGGTTCCCAAGCTGCCCCAGCACGACATCGGGAATGTCGAGCGGGTTTTGGCTGACGAAGTAGATACCGACCCCCTTCGAGCGGATCAGCCTGACCACCTGCTCGACCTTCTGCATCAGGGCGTCGGGGGCGTCATCGAAGAGAAGGTGCGCTTCGTCAAAGAAGAAGACCATCTTCGGCTTGTCGAGATCGCCGACCTCCGGCAGGTTCTCATAGAGCTCCGCCAGCATCCAGAGCAGAAATGTCGCGTAGAGTTTCGGCGACTGCATCAATTTGTCGGCGGCGAGAATATTGATGTACCCCCGACCATCCTGATCGGTCTGCATCATGTCTTCGAGATTGAGCGCCGGTTCGCCAAAGAACTTCTCTCCACCCTGCTGATCGAGCTCGAGCAGCCGCCGCTGGATCGCCCCGATACTGGCGGCCGAGACGTTCCCGTACTCCGTCGTCAGCGATTTCGCGTTGTCCGCGATATGCTGGAGCATCGCCCGGAGGTCCTTCAGATCGAGCAGCAGCATCCCCTGGTCATCGGCAACCTTGAAGACGAGGGTCAGCACGCCGCTCTGGGTGTCGTTGAGGTTGAGGATGCGGCTCAGCAGCAGCGGCCCAATCTCCGAGATGGTCGTTCGCAGCGGATGACCCTGCTCGCCGAAGACGTCCCAGAAGAGGACCGGATAGGCCTGGAACTTGAAGTCTGGCAGGCCAAAGCTGGCGGCCCGCTCACTCACCTTCGGATTCTCGCCGCCGGCCTTGCAGATCCCCGCCAGATCTCCCTTGACGTCGCCCATGAAGACCGGAACTCCCAGCCGACTGAAGCTCTCGGCCATCACCCGCAGGGTGACGCTCTTGCCCGTTCCCGTGGCGCCAGCGATCAATCCGTGCCGGTTGACCATCCGCGGCAGCAGGTAGATCGGTTCGTGGTCCTTGGCGATCAATATCGGTTCAGCCATCACTCATCACCTCATTCGAGATCAAGTTATGCAAACGCTGGCTAGTATCCAATGGCTCTTTACCCAAGTCCAGTTGCAACCCCCATGCTGGTCGCAATTGCCCCCTTTTTCCCGGGCGCGGTGGCCCGGTCAGGTCTCCCGGCCCGGTCGGGAAAATGTGCGAAAGTTTTATGCCATCTTTCGACATCTTCCGGCTGGTGTTAAACTGAATCTGGTAAATTCTGCATATCAAAGCCCGCCTTGGATCTTTCCAACAGCAGGCCGACAGCAGGCCCATCCGTATTTTAGAAAAGGGGGCCACTTTTGGAATTCAAAATCGGTCAAAAGGTCATCTATCCAAACCACGGAGTCGCCACGATCGAGCAGATCGAGGCGCGACAGTTTCAGGGAAACACGCAGGAGTTCTACCTGCTGCGTCTCCAGGCCAACAATTCAGTCGTGATGGTTCCGGTTCAGAACGCGGTGACGATCGGGATTCGTCGTCTGCTCCAGCAGCGGGAGTGTCGCGATCTCATGGAGCTGCTCGAGGTGCTGATCGAACCACCCTCGGCGCGGGACTGGAAGGATCGCTTTCGTGGTTTCACCACCGCGATGCGCAGCGGCGACATCTTTGCGATCGCCGAGGTGTTGAAGATCCTCACCTACCTCAATTCGGTCAAGCCACTCTCATTTCGCGAAAAGCAGATGATGGAGCGGGCGCGCTATCTGATCGTCAGCGAACTCGCCGTCGCCTCGAAGAAGGCCGAGAACAACGTCGGTCCGCAGGTCGATCAGGCGATTGCCGCGGCCTTTCCAACGGCAAGATAGATCAGCCCGCGGCGGCCTCTTCTATCGAGTCGCCGTCACCTTCCGGCTTCTCCCGGCGCAGCGAGCCGGGAGTCGTCGATCCTTTCGACCAGCGGGGAAGGAAGGGGCAGTGGCGGCATCCCGATCCGCAGCAGACCCCCCGTTGGAGGTGAAAGTAGCGGGTGAAGACGACGCGATCACCTTCGAGGTAATATTCTCTCTCTTCGATCTCTGTTGCCTGCCTGCTCTTCATTACGGCCACCGGATTCTGCCCATTGGCTTGTTCTGGCCAACCTCGCCTTGAAAGATGTTTCTGGTCGTTGCTCTTGTTGACGCTAATTTTAAGTAAAGACTATAATTGCGATTTTTCAGCCGGAAGTCAAAATGGCGTTGTCGTGGTCGTTACCGATCAGCCGAGCACCCAAGCATGAATGAACTTTTTCGCCTGCTCAAATATCTGCGTCCGTACCGGAAGATCTTTGCCGGCTCGATCATTCTGATGATCGCGACAGGGCTGCTCGAGGGGGCGACGATCATGCTGCTTCAGCCGATCTTCGACACCCTCGCCGGGAGCCAGTTTGGGCAGGTCGCCATGAAGTTTCCGTCCTTCTGGACGACGCTGGCGCCGGCGGGCGAGAACGGTCTGCCGATGATTGCCGGACTGCTGGTCGCCTTCACGCTGGCCAAGGGCGCGACCGAGTATTTCTCATCCTTCTCGATGAGCTACATTGGCCAGCACGTGATTGCCGATCTCCGCTCCTCGCTCTACGACCACCTGATCCGTCAGGCGGCGCCCTTCTTTGCCCGCCATTCGACCAACGAGTTGACGGCGCATCTGGTGAGCGATGCCGCGCTGGTTGAGCGGTCGGTCTCGGATACGCTGCGGGATCTTCTCCGCGAATCGGTCTCGCTGGCCGTCTATCTTCTGCTGCTCTTTCGTCTCAACTGGCGGCTGGCCTCGGCAATCCTCTTGCTGGCGCCGCCGGTGGCCTGGCTGACGACCACCTTCAACCGCCGCCTCCGCCGCCATATCAATTCGCGTCAGGAGAGTGGCGCGGAGATGCTCAACGTCGCCCAGGAGGCGCTCTCGACGCAGCGGGTGGTCAAGGCCTTTGGGATGGAGGATTACGAGAGCCGCCGGTTTGGCGTTGCCGCCCGGCGGCAGATGGGTGACCAGCTGCGGGCGATGCGCATCTATTTTCTCTCGCCGATCGTCCTCGAGACGGTTGGCATCGTTGCCGTCGCGCTGCTCCTGCTCTATGTCCAGCGGAGCATCATCCTCGGGCAGATGAGTCTGGGCGGCTTTGCGACCTTTCTTGTCGCCATGTTCAAGGCCTACGATCCACTGCGCCGGCTGAGCCGCCTGCAGCACGATCTGCAGCAGGGACTGACCTCGGCGGCACGGATCTTTCGTCTCCTCGACGAAGAGCAGGAGATGCCGGATCGTCCCGGGGCGAAGCGGCTGGCGCAATTCACGCGCGAGATCGAGTTTCGCGATGTCTCCTTTGGCTATGGCGCCGGTTTTGAAGAGGCGGTGATCGCCGAGATCTCGTTTCGGGTCCGGGCTGGCGAGATGGTGGCGATTGTCGGCCAGAGTGGCGCGGGGAAGAGCACCCTGACCAACCTCATCCCCCGCTTCTTCGATGTGACCGCCGGGGCGGTTCTGGTCGATGGCCATGACGTCCGGGATCTGCAACTCGCCTCGCTCCGTGAGCAGGTCGCGCTGGTCACCCAGGAGGTGAGCCTCTTCAATGATACGGTGCGGTCCAATATCGCCTATGGCGCCTTTGGTCGTCACGACAGTCAGGAGCTGATCGAGGCGGCGGCGAAGGCGGCCCTCGCCGATGAGTTTATCGCCCGTCTGCCGGAGGGTTATGATACAGTGATCGGCGAGCGTGGCCTGATTCTCTCCGGAGGACAGCGGCAGCGGCTGGCGATCGCCCGGGCGATTCTCAAAGATGCGCCAATCCTCATCCTCGATGAGGCGACGAGCGCGCTCGATACCGAGAGCGAGCGGCTGGTTCAGACGGCGCTCAACAACCTCATGGCCGGGCGAACGACGATCGTCATCGCCCACCGACTCTCGACGGTTCGTCGGGCCGACCGCATCATGGTCATGGAGAAGGGGCGGATTGCCGAGGTTGGAACACATCAGGAGCTGCTTGAACGCGGCGGCATCTATCGCCGCCTTTATGAGATGCAATTTGCTGAAGAAGACCTTCGGGAACTTGAAGGTCAGTTAGTCTCAGGGAGTCAAAATGCTTAAAAGCATGACCGGATATGGACAGGGATCGGCGAGTGGTGAGACCTTCAGCGTCTCGATCGACATGCGCTCAGTCAACAACCGTAATCTCGACATTCACTGGCGTTCACCGCAGGAGCTGGCCTCGCTTGAGATTCCGCTCAAGAAGCAGATTCAGTCGGTGATCTCCCGTGGGCGGGTCGATGTGACGATCAACTTCACGCAGACCAACCCGGTCGAGTACGAGATCAATCGCTCGCTCGTCCAGGGATATGTCGAGGCGTTGCGGACGATCCGCGATGAGTTTGGCCTGGTTGGTGAGCCGGATCTCTCGACGATCGCCCGGCTGCCCAATGTGCTCATTGCCAAATCATCCCACGGTTTGACGGATGAGGTTGTGCAGGGAATCGAGCAGGCGCTGACGCAGGCTATTGGTTCCCTGATCGCCATGCGCGCCGTCGAGGGCCACCAGCTCCAGAAAGAGATCCTGACCCGGATCGACGGTATCGAGTCGCAGCTCGCAATCATCGAAGCGAATGTCGAGGGAGTCGTCGATGCGTACCGGGAAAAACTGAAGAAGCGGCTGGCCGAGATCCTCGAGAAGAAGGTGGTCGATGAGACGCGTCTCGCCCAGGAGGTCGCCTATCTTGCCGAGCGGAGCGATATCACCGAAGAGATCGCCCGCCTGAGAAGCCATATCTCCCAGCTGCGTGAACTGGTTGGCGGAGAGGATGAGATCGGGAAGAAGCTCGATTTTCTTCTCCAGGAGACCAACCGGGAGGCCAATACCATTCTCTCGAAATCGGCTGAGTTGGCGATCTGCGATGCCGCGATTGCCATCAAGACCGAGGTTGAGAAGCTTCGTGAGCAGGCGCAGAATGTCGAGTAGTGCAGCGAACGGACACCTGATCGTCGTTTCGGCCCCCTCGGGCGCCGGGAAGACGACGATCGTTGGTGAGATTCTCCGGCGGGATGCCCGGGTCAGACCGTCGATCTCCTTCACCTCGCGGGCGCCGCGTCCGGGGGAGATCGACGGTGTTCATTACCATTTCGTCTCCTCCCCGCAGTTCCAGTCACTGATCGAGGAGGGGGAGCTGCTCGAGTGGGCGGAGGTGCATGGCAACTACTATGGCACCGGGCGGCGGGCGATCGACGATCTGCGCCAGGCGGGGTTCGATGTCGTGCTGACCATCGATGTCCAGGGTGAGCGGCAGGTGCGGCGGTTCTTTCCGGACGCGCTGACGATCTTTATCATGCCACCGTCCTATGCGGCGCTGATTGAGCGGATGGGCGGGAGAGGGGACAAGGAAGATGCCGCGTTTCGGCTCCGACTCCGCAACTCGCTCGATGAGGTGGCCCAGTACCGTCGGTTTGACTATGTAATTATCAACGATCTGCTCGATGAGGCTGTCGCGGAGCTGGAGTCCATCATTCGGGCGGCCCGTTGCCGTGGTGATCGCCGAACCGCGATCGCTGAAGAGATTTTACGAACTTTCGAAGAGCTACAGGGGGAGAGAATCAATGGAAACGCCTGAGAACCAGGAGATGGATGAGATGAGAATCGATAGCAAATACCGGAAGATTCTGATTGCCGCCAAGCGCAGCAAGCAGTTGCAGCGTGGAGCGAAGCCGCGGGTCAATATGCCCAACGCCAAGCCGACCCGGGTGGCGCTCGAGGAGGTTGAGCAGGGGCTGATCGATTTTGAAGTGACCGAAAAGCCGGAATAGCCGGGGCCGCTTCCTGATGAGCTTCCGATGAGATGAGAGTACTCCTCGGCATAACTGGATGCATTGGCGCCTACAAGGCGGCCGAGGTTCTGCGCGGTCTGCAGCGCGCCGGCGTCGCCGTGCGGGTTGTCATGACCCGGAACGCCACCGAGTTTGTCCGACCGCTGACTTTTGAGGCCCTCTCTGGTCAGCCGGTCATCGTTGGAATGTATGATCGTCCCGACTACGCGACGATCGAGCATATCGCCCTTGCCCGCGAGGCCGATCTGCTGCTGGTCGCTCCGGCGACGGCCAACGTGGTCGCCAGGTTCGCGCAGGGGCTGGCCGATGATTTCCTCTCGACCGTCTATCTTTCAAACACCAATCCGGTTCTGCTGGCGCCGGCGATGAATGTCGAGATGTGGAACCATCCGGCGACGCAGGCCAATCTCGAGACTTTGCGGCGGCGCGGAGTGGAGATCATCGAGCCCGGTATCGGTTATCAGGCCTGCGGTGAAGTTGGGGCGGGTCGCCTCGCCGAGCCGGAGGAGATCGTCCGCCGGACGCTCGAACGCCTCCACCGTGGCGCGGAGCGGTCGTCGGATCTGGCTGCCCACCACATCATGATTACGGCCGGGCCGACGATCGAGGACCTCGATCCGGCCCGTTACCTCACCAATCGTTCGTCGGGACGAATGGGTTATGCGCTTGCCGAGGCCGCAGTGGCGCGCGGAGCGCGGGTCACCCTGGTCTCCGGTCCGGTGCGGATCCCGCTGCCGGCCGGGGTTGAGGTTCAGTCGGTGCGGAGTGGGCGGGAGATGTACGAGGCGGTCCTGGCTGGCCTTGAATCCGCGACGATCTTTATTGGCGCCGCCGCAGTGGCCGACTTTCGGCCCGTCGCGCGCGCGGAGCAGAAGATCAAGAAGGCGGGGCGCACCCGGCTGACGATCGAGTTCGAGGCGACCGAAGATATCATCGGCGCCGTCGCGGCCGCGCCGGGGCGTGAGCGCCGCCTGGTAGTCGGTTTTGCGGCCGAGTCGCAGGCTGTCAACGAGTACGCGGTCGCCAAGATCCGCGAAAAATCGCTCGATATGATCGTTGCCAATGATATCACCGCGCCGGGGGCTGGTTTTGATGTCGAGACCAATGCCGCGACGATTATCGATCGTCACGGGCGAGCGGTCGAGCTCCCACTCCAGAGCAAGCGTGAGATGGCTGACCGGATTTTCGACGAGATTCTCCGGTTCGGTTCTGAGCAGCAACGTCGATCCTGAGTCAGCGGGGGGACCGCTGGCTCGACCAGATGATAAAAGTGGCTGAACTTGATGATGAACGTGATGAATTGAGGGAGCTGCTCGCCCAGACGCTCGAGTATGCGCGATTCTATCGCGAGCTGGGCGTGAGCGGGCTGGAGCAGGCCGAACCTCGAAAGATGCCTCGATTACCAGCCGCGGAGCCAACAGACATGCCAAGGAAGTCAGCAAAGAACGTCTCCGGTGGAGGCCCCAGTGGAGGCGGGCTCACGCCGCCGCCATCACTCCCGCTCATTCCTCTGCCGGGGGCCGGGCAATGGGTTGAGTCAGGGGTTGAAATGGAGGCGCCGCCAGTTGTCGAGACCCTCGATGATATCCGGCGCGAGCTGGGCGACTGCCAGCGCTGCAAGCTCTGGTCGACGCGGACGAACATCGTCTTTGGGGAGGGCGACCCACAGGCCAGACTGATGTTTGTCGGCGAGGGGCCCGGCGCCGATGAGGATCTCTCCGGCCGTCCATTCATTGGGCGGGCCGGACAGTTGCTGACGAAGATGATTGAAGCGATCGGTCTGGCCCGTGAGCAGGTCTACATTGCCAATGTCGTCAAATCCCGCCCACCTGAGAACCGCAATCCCGAGCGTGATGAGGTGGCCGCCTGTCTGCCCTTTCTTCTTCGCCAGATTGCCGTGGTCAGACCGAAGTTGATCGTTACCCTTGGCAATCCGGCCACCCAGGCGATTCTTGATACCGCGGTGGGCATCACTCGTCTGCGGGGCAACTTCCAGGACTATCCGCGCTTGCCGGGCATCAAGGTCATGCCGACCTACCATCCGGCCTATCTGCTCCGCTCGCCTGACAAGAAACGCGAGGCTTGGGAGGATCTCAAGAAGGTCCGGGATCTCCTGAACCAACTATCCTCCTGAGGACGCCACGCCATGGCCAAAAAATCTCTGCCAGTCCTGCCGACCACGAAGGCCACGCCACAGTATGACTGCACGAAGTGTCCAGGCTACTGCTGCACCTATGAATGGATTCTGGTCACCAAACGGGATATTACGCGGCTCGCAAAGCATTTTGATCTGGCATACGAGGTCGCCGAGCGTCGCTTCACGCGCTACGTCAAGGATTATGGCCACCGCGTGCTTCGCCACCGCGAGGATTCCATCTACAAGAGCGTCTGCCGCTTCTTCGATCAGGAAGCCCGTCGCTGCACCGTCTACCAGAGTCGTCCAGCGCTTTGTCGTTCCTACCCGGAAGAGGAGCATTGCGGTTTCTATGATTTTCTTGCCTGGGAGCGGAAGCACCAGGACGATGAGACTTTCATTCCATTCCGGAAGTAGGCGTGAGATAAAGACCGCGTGTTCACCAGAGCAGCCGACGATCAGGCTGATGTTGATCTTCCTCTCGTTCGAATTTCTGGAAAAGTGACGGCGGGCGATAAGCTCCCCGGTCAATGTTTATCTGTTTATCTAAATTTATATCGTCCGCGTTGCCCGGGGTGGTCAGCGTTCTTTTGGCAGCGTGAGAAGTGGTGTCAAAGAAGAGGAGCAGGCATGGAGGTCAAGATCGTCGAGTTTCCCGCGACGCTGGTGGCAGTGGTTGAGCATCTTGGGCCACCGGAGCTGGAGCATCAGACCGCGATGAGATTGGTGCAGTGGCGGATCGA
>Ga0209972_10001448_pt1 | contig 20750 bp, 17 predicted proteins | sample NOAtaG_7_FD_187302 | JGI IMG/M metagenome (GOLD analysis project Ga0209972, IMG submission 187302) | Freshwater lake microbial communities from Lake Erie, under a cyanobacterial bloom - NOAA_Erie_Diel1S_2200h metaG (SPAdes) (version 2) | ecosystem: Environmental > Aquatic > Freshwater > Lake ... | reverse complement strand
TTTGAGTTGTTGCGAGATACCGCTCGTGTACTCCGGAGACAGCCCAAACTGGATTCCTGTCAGGAAAGCGGTATGTAAATATAGCCTTATTTTATGGGGTTGTGTAAAAAGTATTCCGCCGCCTACGGCGCCAAATGACGGCCTTCGGCCTTTTTACACCACCCCATAAAATATTCTTTGGCGGCGAATGCCGCCCCCACTATAAAAATATCGAATATACCCTTAAACCAGCAAGGGTTCCAGCTCGGCAGCGAGCGCTTTGAACCCCTCTACGGAGATTTGCTCAGGACGTTGCTGGAAGAACGGTTTATCGAGGATGGCGGGGTCTGATAAAAGTGGCCGGAGGGCGTTGCGCAACATTTTACGGCGCTGGCCGAAAGCCTGTTTGACAACTTTTCGGAAGGTAGTTTCAGTGCAAGGCCATGGTGCATCGGTTTTGCGCTGCAGGCGGATTACGGCAGATTGAACCTTAGGCGGGGGCGAAAAGCAGCTTTTATCCACGGTAAACAGGTACTTGCCCGTATAGTGTGCCTGTACCAGTACACTGATTGCGCCGTAGGTCTTTGTGCCTGGTTCGGCGACCACGCGCGCCGCCATTTCTTTTTGAAACATCCCCACCATTTCCGGCACCAAGTCCTTATATTTCAGCATCTGGAAAAGGATTTGGGAAGAAATATTGTACGGGAAGTTGCCAATCAGGCAGAAGGCGGCCCCCTCAAAAACCTCGTCGAGTGGGGTTTTCAGGAAATCAGCGGCGATAATATCCTTTTCAAGGCCGGGGTAGTGTTCCTGCAGATAGGCCACCATATCGCGGTCGGCTTCGACCACCTTTAAATGAAATATCCCCTGAAGGAGGAATTTGGTAAGCATCCCCTTTCCAGGGCCCACCTCCAGCACCCTGCCGTAGGTACCTGCCATGGTAAGACTGGCTGCGATCCTTTCTGCGACCGCATCGCGGTTGAGAAAGTGCTGCCCAAAGGATTTCTTTGCTTTCAATAGGTTTGTGTTGCGAGTTTGTTAAATTTGCCTGTGCAAAGTAAAGATAAAACCACATAAATGGACAAACCAAAAATCGGTATAACCATCGGCGACCTCAACGGTATTGGTGTTGAAGTGATCCTCAAGACGCTGGGGGAGCCTAAAATCCTCAATTTCTGCCTGCCGGTTATCTATGGTTCCGCCAAGGTCATTTCCTACCATAAAAATATTGTCGGCGTTGATTTTCCATTTCAATCCCTTCATCGGGGCGACCGCTTTGCTACTGACCGGGTAAATATCATCAACTGCTGGCAGGAGAACGTCAATATAACCCTTGGCAAGGCGACCGAGCTGGGCGGAAAATATGCAATACAATCCCTCGAAGCAGCGGTACATGACCTTAAAGCCGGCATTATTGATGGGTTGGTGACCGCCCCGATCAACAAAGCGGCGATGCAAATGGCCGGCTTCCGTTTTCCGGGCCATACCGAATATCTCAACCACGCTTTCGGCGTGAAGGAGAGCCTGATGTTTATGGTCAGCGAAGATATCCGGGTAGGGCTGGCGACCAACCACCTCCCCATCGCCGAAGTGGCAGGGGCAGTCAATAAAGACATGCTCTTGCGCAAGATCCGGCTCATGCACGATACCCTCCGTATTGATTTTGCCATTGACCGACCTACAATTGCCGTTCTGGCCCTCAACCCACATGCTGGCGACGATGGCCTGATCGGTAATGAAGACCAAACGGTAATACGCCCTGCCGTTGTGGAAAGCAAAAAAAACGGGATCATCGTCGTAGGGCCTTTCCCGGCCGATGGTTTTTTTGGCTCCGGAACGTATAAAAAGTTTGACGGAATCCTGGCCATGTACCACGATCAGGGCTTAATTCCCTTCAAAATGGCCACTTTCGGCGAAGGAATAAATTTCACGGCAGGCCTGCAGGGCGTGCGGACTTCCCCGGACCACGGCACTGCTTACGATATTGCGGGGAAAAACGAAGCCGACCCTTCCTCTTTCCGCGAAGCACTTTTTGCTGCCATTGATATCGCAAAAAACAGGGCAGCATTCCACGACGACCGCGCCAACGCGCTGGTCAAACGCAATAAATCCCGCTTCGTTGCAGAAGACGAAGACATAGAGGATCTAAACGATTTTGAAGAAGAAGATTACGAGGACGAGGAGGAGGACGATAATGAAAACGAGTAGCCTTTTCCTCGCCGGGCCAGCGGCAAGACTTTCCTTGTTGGTCTTCCTGGTATTGCTTATAGACCAGGCGCTCAAAGTTTGGGTGAAAACCAATATGCAATACGGTTCCGAATTCACAATCCTGGGCCTGAACTGGGCAATTATCCATTTCGTGGAAAACCCCGGTATGGCTTTTGGCTATACTTTCGGGGGTACACACGGCAAGCTTGCGCTCAGTCTCTTCAGGGTGGCCGCAGTGGTTTTTCTGCTTATTTTTATCCGGCAACTGATCCGCGAACGGATCAGTTTCAGCATACTTGCCAGCTTCGGCCTCGTACTGGCCGGTGCTTTAGGGAATATCATTGACAGCGCTTTCTATGGAATGATTTTTTCGGAATCCCCTTATTATGGCGGTCTTGCGCAGCTCTTTCCCCCGGAAGGTGGATATGCGGGTTTCCTACATGGAAAGGTGGTGGATATGCTCTATTTTCCGATTTTTCAGGGAGTTTGGCCTGATTTCATCCCCTACCTCGGGGGCCGGCATTTTCTTTTTTTCAAACCCGTTTTTAATATCGCCGACCTCTCTATTACCGTCGGTGTACTGAATATCCTGATTTTCCAATGGAAATTCTTCAGAAAGAAAAACGGGGAAGAGGATGCGACACCGCCTGTTCCCCCATCCCCACCGGAGGAGGAATAGTGCTTCTATACCTTCCGCCACAGGCAGAGGAATACGGAATACTCTTTACACAACTTCAGGACTTATGAGACAGCGTCTTTTTCACGCAACCTCAAAAACAATCCCTGGCGGGCTCATCTGCCTGAGTCCTGCATTTTATCCAGTAATTCCCTGAACCGCGGATCCTCCCGGAGGGTATCGAGGTTGCTGTCGTTCATAAACCATGCGACCTGATTGAGGCCGGCATCCACCGAGCGGCTAAGGGCATCGAAGGCTTCGTCATTCAGGCCTGCCATGGCATAGATACAACCGGCATTATAGAGGAGCATACCGTCATTGGGGTCTAAGGCGAGTGCTTTTTGCAGCCATTCGAGGCTTTTCCCTGTTTCTCCCAGTGCCATAAGGCCGTTGGCCCCGGAGTAATACGCACGCGGATCGTCGGGGTTGAACTCGAGGTAGCGGGCGGCGATCCGCACTGCGCGTTCCCATGCTTCGCGGGCTTTCGGCACGAGGCCGAGGTCGGCATAAACCTGTGCGGCCAGCAGGGCGGATTGAAAGTCCTCTGGCTGGACGCGGTTGGCCGTTTCGAATAAGTGGGCGGCTTTCTCCAGTTTTCCCTGTACGAAGCAAATCCGGCCATACCAGTACCAAGCCTCGAAGAGTTGGGGATCCAGCGCAATAGCCTGCTCCAAAAGGGCTTCAGAGTCCTCCATATTGTACTCGAGGGACAGCGACACCCCACGCGAAACATAGGCACGGGCAAGAAGGGGGTCTATCTGCATCGCGCGTGCGCTGTACGAGCGCGCCTTAAACAAGTTATCGGGGCTGGGGGATTCGTACATATAGAGATACGCATATACATCGGAGAGGCCGCAATAAGCGAGCGCATAATTTTCGTCTTGTTTTACCGCCTGTTCGTACATACTGCAAGCCATCTTCACCCCTTTCAGGCTGAATTGATTATAATAGCGTCTGCCGCGGATATAGTGGTCATAGGCATTTACATTGCGTGTTTGCACATCGCTGATATGGCGGACCTGCAGCGCGCCAAGTTTGATTTTCAGGGTCGAGGAGATATTTTGGGCGATTTCGTCCTGGATAACAAAAATATCGGCAATACCCCGATCGAAACGTCCCGACCAGAGATTGACCCCTTTTTCCGCATCAATCAGCTCGGCGTGGATACGGAGCTGCTGGGCATATCGCTTCACCGAGCCCTCAAGCAGGTAGGAAGCGTTCAAATGGCGGGCTGTTTCTGCAAGGCTCCAACCGCTTTTACTTTTTACCGCAAAGGAAGCAGACCGGGGCACCACGCGCAGATCGGGGATTTTACCCAGGGTAATGATGATTTCCTCTGCAATACCCTCGCAGAGGAAGTCCTGCCCGGAATCACCGCTAAGGTTGAGAAAAGGCAGCACCGCAATCGTCGGCAGGGGCACCGATTCCGTCCGGGGCGGCGGAAAATCAACAGGAAGGCCCTGAATAACCAGTTGGAATAAAGGCTCCGGCTCTTCGAAGTCCTTGAGCAAAAACGTACCGAGCGGCCGGATTGAAAGCCCCTTGAGCTGTTTTCCCGTCACCGCTTCAGCAGCAGCGCGCGATAATAGTACCTGCCCACCGTGAGCAGCATTGCAAACCCGCGAAGCACGATGCACTTCGAGTCCGATAAAGCCATTGCCCGATATGATCGCCTCGCCAAAATGCACGCCGATACGCACCCGCAGGATAATCCCACTCGCCCAGCTCACAGCTGAATACGCCCGCTGAAGGGTAGCGGCAAAGGCTATAGCCCCCTCCATATTTTCGAATACCGCAAAGAACCCATCCCCCGCCGTATCTACCACTCTGCCCTGAAACCCCCCAATCGCCGATTGAAAGATATTCCGGTATCGGTTCAATACAAAAGCATAGCTCTCCCCCAGCTTTAACGCAAGCCGGGTAGAGCCTTCTATATCACTGAACAAATACGTCTTATGGATTTTGGGAAGTTCGTTCATCACAATTATAATAGACTTGTTCCACGGGGTATGCCTTGCTTCAAAAATAGGCCTTTTTACCGTTAAAGGGATTATTTTTATAAGCGAAACGGCCTGACCTGATAATTATTTTCCAGTAAAGGCGGCAGATTGGGCTTTTTTGACACTCCGCGTATATTAAAGTTAACATCCGGCAACGTGTGAAAAGCCTAAATACGCCCGTAGCCAAATGACTTATAAAACAGCCTTCCCGTAACTTTCCGAGGTGGTGTAAAAGTCTTTGACCACTTTAGGCGGCAAAAGAAAATTTTTTGGAGCGCGGTTTTCACTGATTTTGCTTCGCAAAATCAGTGAAAACCGCGCTCCAAAAAAATATTATTCGGCGGTGCATACCACCAAAAAAGCAGCAGCATGGGCGAAAAATACCTATTTTTAGCCCGCGATAACAAGCAAGCAATGAAAAAGTCCTGCCATTATGAAAATTGAACTAAGGAACCTGCAGTTTGAACATTACTTTGGCTTGCGGGAAGCCATGATCGAAGCTTATGCCGGGATCGGGGGCGATTTCTGGTTTGCAGATGATATCCGCAAACTACTCGAAATCTTTCCCGAAGGCCAGATTTGCCTGCTCGTGGACGGCAAGGTAGTCGCTTCTGCGCTCTCTATTATTGTGAACTACCGAAAGTTCGGCGACAACCACACGTTCCAGGAAATTACCGGGAATTATACCTTCAGCACACACGATCCCGATGGGGATATCCTCTATGGCATCGAAATGTTCGTCCACCCCGATTATCGCGGCCTTCGGATTGGGCGCCGCCTGTATGACGCCCGTAAAGAACTCTGCGAATCGCTCAATTTGAAAGCGATTATCGCAGGAGGACGCATCCCCAGCTATAAAAATTATGCCGACCAACTGTCGCCAAGGGAATACCTCGAGAAGGTCAGGTTAAAAGAAATTTACGACCCCACGCTGACTTTCCAGATGTCGAACGATTTCCACGTCAAAAAAATCCTCAAGCATTATCTGCCCGGCGATTATGAATCAAAAGAATTTGCCACCCTGCTGGAATGGAACAACATCTATTATACCGAAAAAGAACAACTCATCAACGCACCGAAAGAAGTCGTACGGCTCGGACTGGTGCAGTGGCAAATGCGTATTTTCGATCATTTCAATGCCCTCGTTGAGCAGGTAGAGTATTTTGTGGATGCGATCAGCGACTACAAAGCGCATTTTGTATTGTTCCCGGCGCTCTTCAATGCCCCCTTAATGGCAGAATATAACCACCTCGGGGAAGCCACTGCCATCCGGGAACTGGCAAAATTCACGGAGCCCCTGCTCCAGAAATTTATCCAGATGGCCATGGCCTACAATATCAATATCATCACCGGAAGTATGCCAATCGTGGAAGAAGGCCGCCTGCTAAACGTTTCTTACCTCTGCCGCCGCGATGGCACCTGGGAAAGTTGCTATAAAATCCATCCCGTACCTTCTGAAATTTCAGCATGGGGAATGGTCGGCGACCACCGCCTCAAAGTCTTCGATACCGATTCCGGGCGGATTGGCATTCTTATAGACTATGATGTGTGCTTCCCTGAACTCGGCCGATGGTACGCCCGGCAGGGGGTACAAATCCTGTTCGTCCCCTTTCTCACCGATACCCAAAACGGCTATAACCGCATCCGCCTCTGCGCTCAGGCACGGGCGATCGAAAACGAATGCTATGTCGCTATCGCCGGATGTGTGGGCAACCTCCCCAAAGTCAATAATATGGATATCCAGTATGCCCAATCCGCTATCTTCACCCCCTCTGACTTTGCTTTCCCCAGCAACGGGGTCCGTGCCGAAGCAACGCCCAATACCGAAATGACCGTCATCGCCGATGCCGATCTCGAATTGCTCAAAGAACTACATGAGTTTGGCAGTGTCCAAATTATCAAAAACCGTAGAAAAGACCTCTATGAAGTACGGTTTAGGAAATAATGAGACAGCCTCATTTTTTTGCCGCCGCCGGCGGCAAAAGAAATTTTTTTGAAACACCGGTTTTGTTGATTTTGCTTCGCAAAATCAACAAAACCGGTGTTTCAAAAAAATATTCCTGGGCGGCACAAGCCGCCAAAAAACTTGTGCGACAGCTTCATAACTATGAGGCTGTCCGAAAAATATTTTGCCGCCAAAGGCTGCAAAATAAAATTTTCAAAACGCTGGTTTTGTTCATTTTACTTCGAAAAATGAACAAAACCAGCGTTTCAAAAAAACATTCCTGGGCGGCACAAGCCGCCAAAAAACTTGTGCGACAGCCTCAATTTTTTTGGAGCCCCGTTTTCACCGGTTTTGCTTCGCAAAACCGGTGAAAACGGGGCTCCAAAAAAATATTATTCTGCTGCTGAAGGCAGCAGAATACTTATAAGAAGGCCCTCAAAAAAGTTTTATCCATTTTTTCGCACTGTAATACCACAGGAAAATTAAATTTGCGGATTCTTTACCAACCAACTGAATAAGTGCGATGGAACATAACGAAGTTGTAAGATATTCGGATACGGAATTGGAAGAATTCCGGGTCCTGATCGAAGGCAAGCTGGAGCAGGCCACCGCCCACCTTCAGGAACTCCAGGAACAAATCCTGGAAATCACCGAAAACACCAGCGACGAGCACGGCGGCGATTGGGTGGACGATAGTTCAATCAACAATGATGTCGAAATGCTCAACAACATGGCCATCCGCCAAAGGATGTATATCCAGGACCTGGATAACGCCCTCGTCCGGATCAAAAACAAAACCTACGGCATCTGCAGTATCAGCGGCCAGTTGATTGACAAACGCAGACTACTCGCCGTTCCTACAACGACCAAAAGCCTGGCAGCCAAAGTCGCCGAACAAATCGCCCCGCCCCCGGTCGAACGCGAAAAACCTGAGCCAAAACCCGCTCCCGAAAAGAAAGCAAGCACCACGGAAAAAACTACGCCGCCCAAACGAATCATCACGACCGTCATCCGAAAAACAGCGGGAAAGAAAAAGCCCCCCGTCAATATCGAAGATTTTGAAGAAGATGACGAACTCGCAGCAGTGGATAAAGAACTCTACTTCGAGGAAGATCAGGAGCTCCTCTATGGGTCCGCTTCCGATATTGACGACCTCCTCGAAGATCAGGACTCCGGCTCCACCACCGACGAAGATGACGACCTCGGCCATATCGGCGACGACGACGATATGGAAGAAGACTATTAGTCGCGCTATACAGGCACCGTAGGCGACGAAATACTCCTCAGACCGCATCGTTCAAAATATTTCTTGAATGCCGTTTTTCCTTGTTTCGCATAGCACAAACAAAGAAAAACGGCGTTCAAGAAAATCTCTCGCCACCAAAGGCGGTGAAACAAACATGAAACACCGTCACTTTCGCGATTCCGCAAGAAACATTATCCTTTTTTTTGCATAAAATATTATTTTTCCTTACCTTTGTGTGCCAATTTTGAACAGCTTATTATTTACCACAAAACCATTAGCCAAAAACATGCTCATCATTGAAGTCAAAGACGGCGAAAGCATTGATAAAGCCCTCAAACGCTACAAGCGAAAATTTCAGAACGCAGGTGTTATCAAGGAATTGCGCAGGCGCAAAGAGTTTGTAAAACCATCCGTACAGCGCAGAAGCCAGGTATTAAAGGCTGTTTACCGCGAAAAAATCCGCACAGAAGAAACACCGTCCAATATGTAATCCTTACCAGGTTTTCCTGGTACCACGATATCGTTTCCGGGGCACTCCCCCTTCATCCAGGCTGATTTCCATCGCCCCTCGCTATGTTCCGTAGTAAAAGGTGGTGGAGTTCAGCCTTTGTCGTTTTGTGTATGCAATATTTATCAACAATCTTTTGTGGCTTCTGCCTCATTCTGTGGAACGGACTTGCCGCACAACGTCTCGATCTGGTCATACGGGGGGCCACAATTTTCTCAGGCGATACCGTAGCGCCCTTCAAAAAAGGGGATGTCGCGATCAAAAACGAACGCATCGTGCGTATCGCGCCTGGTATCCGGGCTAAAGGAAAAAGGATAATCGAGGCGGAAGGCCTGATACTCAGCCCTGGGTTTATTGATCTGCACGCCCATCTGGAGCCTTTACCGCTCGACCCCGCTGCGCAAAGTCATGTCCGCCAGGGCGTAACCACCGCACTGGGCGGCCCCGACGGCGGTGGCCCACTGGGTATCGGAGCCTACCTCGACAGCCTGTCCGTGCAAGGGATTGGCCTCAACGTTGCCTACCTCATCGGCCATAATACCGTGCGCAGCCATGTCATGGGCCTCGTCAACCGCGCACCGGAACCCACAGAGCTGGAAGGCATGAAAGGCTGGATTGAAAAAGCCATGCGCGAAGGGGCTTTTGGTATCTCTACCGGGCTAAAATACCTCCCCGGCACTTATGCGAAACTCGATGAAGTCATCGCCCTTTCCAAAGTCGCCGCCCAATATGGCGGCATCTACACCTCGCACCTCCGGGAAGAAGGCCTGGGGCTGCTCGAAGGCGTAGCAGAAGCAATCCAAATCGCCGAACGCGCCGATATCCCCGTCATCCTTACCCACCACAAGGCCATCGGCATCAAAATGTGGGGCAGCAGCGTACAGACCCTCGCGATGGTGGACGCCGCCAGAGCCCGCAACCTCGATGTCGCTATTGACCAATACCCCTATACGGCAAGCTTCACGGGTATCAGCGTACTCATCCCTTCCTGGGCACTCGAAGGCGGCCCGGTACGCGAATTCGCACGCCGCTGCGAAGACCCCATCCTACGGGATAGTATAAAGAGAGGTGTCGTTTTTAACCTCCTCAACGACCGTGGAGGAGGTGACCTCCGCAGAATCCAGTTCGGCAACTTTGACTGGAAACCCGAGCTCAATGGAAAAACCCTCCACGACTGGGCACTCCTCGAAGGTATGGATCCCAGCGTCGAAAACGGGGCAGAACTGGTCATTGCGGCACAGTTACACCGGGGCGCAGGCTGTATCTTCCATGCGATCGGCGAAGAGGATGTACGCAGGATTATGCAGCATCCACAGACGATGATCGCATCAGATGGACGGCTCAGCCAGCCAGGAAAAGACCACCCACATCCACGGGCTTATGGTACTTTTCCCCGCGTACTCGGCCATTATGTGCGGGAAGAAAAGGTCCTGCCCCTCGAAAATGCACTATACAAAATGACCAGCCAACCAGCCCTGCGGCTGGGGCTTGAAGACCGCGGTTTTATCCGTAAAGGCTATTTTGCGGATATTACGCTCTTCGATCCCAATACCGTTAAAGATAACAGCACTTTCGAAGCGCCTCATCAATACCCCGATGGCATCCCCTACGTCATCGTCAATGGCCAGCTCGTAGTGGACAATGGGGAATATCGCGACCTGCGCGCTGGCAAAGCACTGAAAAAAACCAGCCCGCACTGAAGCATTATCATGGCCGGACTATACCTCCATATTCCTTTTTGCAAACAAGCCTGCCATTACTGTAATTTCCATTTCTCTACCTCCCTGAAAGGAATGGAAGCGATGTGCGACGCCCTCATCCGCGAAATGTACCTTCAACGGGATTACCTGGGTGGGGCGGCGCTGGGCAGCATCTATTTCGGCGGGGGTACCCCCTCACTGCTCTCCCCTCAACAGCTCGAACGCTTGTTCGATACCATTTATACCCTTTTTGTTGTAGAAAGCGATGCGGAAATTACCCTGGAAGCCAATCCCGACGATCTCGACGCCCAGGCCTTGTCCGCATTGCGCAATACCCCGGTCAACCGCCTGAGTATCGGTATCCAGTCGTTCTTTCCCGCCGATCTCGTGCTCATGCACCGGGCACACAACGCGCTACAGGCCCGCACTGCCGTCGAACTGGCCCTGCAGGCAGGCTACCAAAACCTCACTGCCGATTTAATTTATGGCATCCCCGGATCCAGCGATGAGCAGTGGGCCGAAAATATAAAAATCCTCACCGGCTATGGAATCCCCCATATCTCTGCCTACTGCCTTACCGTAGAGTCACATACCGCCTTACACCACTTTGTACAAAAAGGCAAAGTGCCTCCTGTGGACGAAGCACAGGCCGTCCGCCAGTTTGATTTCCTCATCACCACCCTCGGTGGGCTGGGCTATGTCCACTATGAAATCTCTAATTTTGCCCAGCCTGGCAGGTTCGCCCGCCATAATTCCAGCTACTGGCGCCAGACACCCTACCTGGGCATCGGACCTTCCGCACATTCCTATAACGGACAATACCGCCAGTGGAACATCGCCCACAATCCACGCTATATCAAAGCAATGCAGGAAGATACCCCCCTTCCCTGGTTCGAACGTGAACACCTTACCCCACAGCAACGCTATAATGAGACAATACTCACAAGCCTCCGCACAATCTGGGGACTTTCGCCCGAAGACCTCCCCGCCGATTTCAGGACCTACTTTCTGGAAAAAATCCAACCGCTCCTCCATAACGGCCAGATCGAAAGGGAGGGCGAACGCTACCGGCTGAGCAAAAACGGAAAGTTTTTTGCTGATGCAATCGCTGTTGACTTGTTTTTCATGCAGTGAAAAACAAGTCAACAGCGATTGGGATTGTGTAAAAAGCTCCCGGCCTTTTTTGGGGCGGCTTCGCTGCCAAAGAGTATTTTTTAGCGTGCCGTATTCATTGATTTTGCGGAGCAAAATCAATGAATACGGCACGCTAAAAAAATTTAATTTTGCCGCCTTCTGCGGCAAAATTCTTTCTACGCAGCCCTATAAATTTTTCCTGAGGCAAATGCCCAAAAAACACTTCTTCCAAACGCCGATTCCCCCCCTTAATCATCATCTCCTTCCGGTATCCGGATGAACGCAGCACGGCGTGGTGGCGGCGGCACAGTATGCTCCCCGCGAACGGCTTTCCAGATAATTTCATTAAACAGCAGATCCGGAGCCTGATCTTCTTTATCGAGATTGATCGCGTAAGAGGCATCGGAGAGCCGGGTATTCATTGCATTGCGCTGATCCAGGTCAACGCGGGCGGGCAGATAGCGAAAAGGGCGGAAGTCGGGCTTACGCGTAAAGCAAGCATACATCGGCGTAGCAGCAGCATCGTATTGGCTCATAGGTGGCAGACCCAGGATCAATTCGATGGTGCGCAGAACGGAGGCAGTGGAATACATGGTGTGTTCTACGTGCCTGCGCCTGGCATAAGGGCTGGCTACCAGGACGATCGAACGATGGGCGTCCACATGGTCGGCGCCGTTCTGGGCGTCGTCTTCGACGACAAAAACGGCGGCTTCTTTCCAGATCGGGCTATTGGAAATATGGGCTATAAAGCGCCCTAAGGCGAGGTCGTTATCGGCGACCATAGCGGTGGGTGTCGGCGCGCCGCCGCGGGCACCGGCGGTATGGTCGTTACCAAAGCGGACAATATTCAGGCGGGGTACGGCGCCGGCCTGTACCAGGGAATCAAAATCGGACTTCCATTTTTCGAAGCGGTAAATATCCTGAATGTTGAGGTTATACCCTGGGAAAATCGGGCAGGCATGGCCTTTGAGCGATTCCACATAGCTCTGGTCGAGGTTGGCAAACTCGCCGTAGGAGCGATAGCTCAACCCGGCACGGCGGGCATAATCCCACAGGAAGCCGCCTTTGGGATATGCAATTTTTCTGCTGCCCTCGTAATCATAAGTGCCGCCCCGGTTGCCATAATTCGTCGGCCAGGTCTTCTCCACATAATCATTGGCATACGCTGCCATAGACCAGTTGTGCCCATCGGCGCTGACCTCTGCATCCACGTAGAAATTATCCATCAGCCCGAATTCCCTGGCCAGGGCATGGTGGTTGGGGGTTACGCTGTCGGGGAAAAGGCAGAGCGAGGGATCGCCGTTTCCCTGCGGCATATCCCCAAATACCTGATCGTACGTCCGGTTTTCTTTGATTACGTAAAAGACATACTTGATCGGAGAGGGCTTACCCACTGCATCGGGTATAGGATTGCCGCGCTCACCGGCGGGGCGCAGCTCCTTTTCTTTGCTGTAAGGGGTATTTTCATATACCTGTCGGGAAAATGCCGCCATTTCCATCGGATCGGGATCGGGAAGTACCGATAGCGATCCTTTGAACAAGCCCGCGATATACTGGGTGGCAGGCGTGCGTGGTTTGTAGGGATTGGGGCCCGAAGGGTTGGCCACCGAGCCGGTATTTCCTTTTCCATTGGCAACATAGAGCTTGCCGGCAGCATAGCGCACTGCGGTAGGATACCACCCGGTAGGGATAAAGCCGAGCGACCTGGACTCACCCGCTTCCGATATATCGAAAACGGCTACGCAGTTGTTGTCGGCATTGGCGACATAGAGCGTTTTGCCCCCTTCGCCGAGTGCGAGCGCATTGGCGGTACTGCCGGTAGGGGCATCCGGATAAAGCGAGGTCGTAATCAGCTCGGCCACTTTTGCCCCGGCAAGGTCCACCACTGCCACCGCATTATCATCGGCACAGGCAACATACAGGCGTTTGCCATCGGGGCTCAGGATCATTTCGTTGGGGTGTAGCGCAACGGGGATTTTAGCTTTTACCTGCATTGATTCCAAATCCACGACTACGACTGCGGCAGCACCCCATAGCGAAACAAAAACCTCCCTGCCATCGCGCGAGAACAAACAGGCATAAGCCTCGGCAGGCAGGTCAATGCGCTGTTTTACCGATTTTGTGGCAATATCCGCGATAAACAGGCCCGGCTTGCCATCTTTACTCACCACACACAGGGTTTTCCCGTCCGGATGGACGGCGATACCTGCCGGACTGATATTTTCCTTCGGCCATGGCCTGCCCAGGGCGATGGAATCGCCGTAGGCCAGGCGTCCATTATCGAATGTATAAATACGGATACAATTGTCGTACCCCCCGGAGGCATACAGGGTCTTCCCGTCCGGATGCCAGGCGAGGCCATACCATGCCCGGGGCAGGGTGACCGTCTGTACTGCTGTAAATGTTTCGACATCTACCAGGGAGAGGCTATGCCCACTCTGGCCGTTATTAGTAGCCACCATAAACCTGCCATCGGGGCTGATTGCAAGATTCAGCGGTAGGTCGCCCAGGTCGAGGTGCCGCCCCGCCGGGGTAAGTGCCCAGCCATTGGGCAAAAAAATGCGGTCGGTGTTCGTGCCGCCTCTCGAGGGGCCGGATACCGCCAGGCGTTCACATCCTAAAAAAAGGCAGAACAGCAACAGTGAAGAGGAAATGATTCGGGTCATAGATGGTGGATGTTTTTTATAAAGAGGCTTTTTACGGGCTATTTGGCGGCAGAATTTTTTTTCAAAATATTCTTGAACCAACACTTTTTTCAAAATATTATTTGGCGGCTGACGCCGCCAAATGAGGCATCCGGCCTTTTTACACAACCTCAGGACTTGTGAGACAACCGCTTCAAAAAATTTTATTCTGACGCCGAAGGCGGAAAAAGTCCTTTTGCACAACCCCTGAAAAAATTTGATTTCTTACGGATTTTTATCCGATTTGTGCAAAAATAAGATTTTCGCCTCGCGAAAATCTTATTTTTGCAGGCGTCCTTTCCAAAATAACTTAAACCAATATGAACCTTGATTTTTTAAAAACCCTTGGCCTGGAGGCCAGAAATGCCGGTACCAGCACCGGGCTACAGACCGTGGATTCGGGAATGTACATTGACTCTTACTCTCCGGTAGATGGCCAGTTGATTGGAAGTGTGAGTATAACGACGCGGCGGGAATACGATGAGGTTGTCGCAAAAGCCCGGGAAGCTTTTGTACAGTGGCGACTGGTCCCTGCGCCACACAGGGGAGAGATTGTCCGGCAGTATGGGGAAATATTGCGCAAATACAAAGACCCCCTCGGCAGGCTGGTTTCTTATGAGATGGGCAAGAGCCTGCAGGAAGGATGGGGGGAAGTACAGGAAATGATAGATATCTGCGACTTTGCCGTGGGGCTGTCGCGCCAGCTATACGGGCTGACGATCGCTTCGGAGCGGCCGGGGCACCGCATGTTCGAACAGTGGCATCCCCTCGGGGTGGTCGGCATCATCACCGCATTCAACTTCCCGGTAGCCGTATGGTCCTGGAACGCGATGATCGCTTTTGTCTGCGGCGATGTCTGTATCTGGAAGCCCTCCGAAAAAGTGCCGCTCTGTGCCGTAGCCTGCCAACACCTCCTCCAACAGGTGCTGCGCGAAAACCAGGTACCGGAAGGGGTTTCCAATATTGTTACGGGGGATTACCGGGTCGGGGAATTTCTCAGCATGGACGACGCGATACCCCTGGTATCCGCTACCGGCAGCACGCGTATGGGCCGGATCGTAGGCGCCACCGTTGCCGCCCGGCTGGGGCGTTCTATCCTCGAACTCGGCGGCAACAACGCCATCATCATCACACCGAGTGCCGACCAGCAGATCGTACTCACCGGAGCCCTCTTCGGCGCTGTCGGTACTGCCGGTCAGCGCTGTACCTCCACGCGGAGGTTGATCGTACACGAAAGTATTTTCGAAGAAGTCAAACAAAAACTCGCCAACGCTTACCCCCAGCTCCGCATCGGCAACCCCCTGGATCCTAACGTCCATATCGGACCCCTGATCGACCGCGATGCCGTAAATACGTACCTCGCCGCCCTGGAAGCGATTAAGGCACAGGGCGGGAAATTTGTCGTGGAAGGCGGTGTGCCCGAAGGTCCGGAATATGCCTCCGGCTGCTATGTCAAACCCTGTATCGCCGAGGTCAACCCAGGTATGGATATCGTCCGGCACGAGACGTTCGCGCCCATCCTCTACGTCATGCCCTACCGGACCATCGAAGAGGCTATCGCAATCCAGAACGACGTGCCCCAGGGCCTCTCCAGTGCGATCATGACCAACCATCTGCGGGAAGCAGAATTCTTCCTCTCTGCAGCCGGCTCGGACTGCGGGATCGCCAATGTCAATATCGGTACCAGCGGAGCAGAAATCGGCGGCGCTTTCGGTGGTGAAAAACAAACCGGCGGCGGCAGGGAGTCAGGCTCCGATTCCTGGAAAGCCTATATGCGCCGCCAAACCAACACCGTCAACTACAGCGAACAAATACCGCTTGCGCAAGGGATCAAATTCGAATGGTAGTGTGTCCGCTCCGGCTATCTCCGCAAATGCATTGCAGAGAGGAGCGGCGGCGAAGCAGCAAAATAGCGTAGTTAGTTTCTACAGCAGGAGGATTTCTCCAGGTGAGTAGTCTAAAGGGCTGCTGTGCCCGTCGCTGTCGTCGCAGGCCGAAAAATCCTGCGCAAAATCAGATAGACCGCGCTTAATACCCCCAGGGAAAGAAAGAAAAAAGAAAGGGAAAACCGATCCTGGACGATCAGTGGAAGGAACACCACATTGATGAGCAGTTGTATGCCGGCGTATAACCCGGCGACCAGGATATGCGGAAGGGCCCGCTCGTTGGCGAGGTATTGATAAAGATGGCTACGGTGCGGCCGCAGGATATTTTCCCGACGCAAAAGTCGGAAAAAAATAGTGGCGGCAGTATCTATCCCGTACACCGAAAAAAGCAGTAAATATTGTACTTTACCACTGGCAAGAATCGTACTGCCCATCATCGCCCCAAGAAAGAACGCCATACTGAGCGAGCCAACATCCCCGGCAAAGGCGGTCGCACGGATACGGACATTGAAAAAGGCAAAAGCTAAAGCGCCTGTACCCATGAGCAGAATCAGCTCGCGCCGACTATATAACTCGGGCACAAACCAAAAAGTGCCCAGGCATACTAGAGTGTACATCACTAACATGCCGTTGATCCCATCCATGAAGTTGAAGGCGTTGATCCATGCCGTCGCCAGGAAAATAGCAATGAGGATATAACCTATCGGCAGGCGGCCGGTCTGTAACCCGTACATCAGAATCCCAATCCCGGCAATCTGAAAAAAAAGCCGGAGCAGCGCCTTCATTTTGAAAAGATCGTCCCAGAACCCTGCGATCCCACAAACCAATAACCCCGCCAGCATCCAGGGCTCCATCCGGCCGGTTACGCCCGCTAATATCGCAGGTAACAGGAAGATGACCCCGCCCCCCCGCAATGTCGCCTTCGCATGGGAGCGCCGGGGCCCGGGCTTGTCCAGAATGCCATAGTATATGGCAATACGCATATACAGAAGTTCTGCGATCACCAGCACAAGTAAGAGCACAATGTAAAAAATCAGTGTATGCATTATTCCGTCAAAGCAATTTTATATTTTGGGATTGTGTAAAAACATTTGCCGCCCCATTCAAAATTTTATTTTCCTGCCCAAGGCAACACCCACACAACTTTAAAGGGGCTACGGGGCCGCGGGCGGAAAGCCTGCGGCCCCGTGGCCCCTCCACCCCAACTCCCTCCTTGCTTTTTCGTCTGAAAACGTCAAAGAGAGGGTAATTTTCTGAAAAACGGTGCTATTTAGCGGGAAAGCGGGGATGAGGTCGCCGAGGCGGGCCAACAGCCGGCCGGCCCAGTGGGGCAGTACGGGCAAAGGTCCTTTCCCGTATTGGCGGCGTATCGCCTCTTCCAGCTCAAAAAAAGAAGGATGGTGGCCGTCGGTGAGGTGATAAATCCCCGAGGGGCCTGAGGGGTCCGCCAGCCAGCGGGCGATCAGCGCGGCCACATCGGCAGCCTGCACTATGCTCTTGCGCGCCTGCGCGCGCCCCAGTCGCACATAGCGCCCCTTGCGGATAGCCGCGACCATATTGCCCAGATTGCCGGGCGCATCGGGGCCCGCTACCAGGGGCAGGCGTAAAATCAGCCAGTCGAGCCCACGGGCGTAGCACCAGTCCTGTACCAGGCGTTCCGCCTGTATTTTGCTCATCGCATACGGCGATGTGCCCAGGAGGGGCGTATCCTCATCTATATCCTCGCCCCACTCCAGTCCATACACCGATACCGAACTGATGAAAACAAATTTACGCACCCGGCTCCCCTGCAGGGCTTCCAGCAGGTGGCGCGTCCCCGCTGTGTTGACCGCGAAAAATGCCGCCGCCGCCTCTGCGTTCCCGGGCAAACTGTGCGCCCTGCCGGCCGCGTGGACTACCGCATCTACCTCAGGAAGGACAGGTACGGCATTCGACAGATCGCATGGAATGTCGCAGTTTTCAGTGCGTCCGAGGGTGTATATATCGCCTTCGGCTACTAAAGCCGTATGAAGGAATTTGCCGAGAAAACCGGATGCACCAGTGAGGAGAACCATTAAGCCCATATAAGCCTAAGCATTACCTTGTACCTCCCTGACCCATCAGCCATTTCTGAATCGGTCGCACCGTCTGTTTTTCCTGTTTCGGTTTCTTCGATATTGGAATCAATAGCGGGATTGTCATCCCTATCCCCTTCCAAATCGGTTTTCGGGGTTTCAGATTTTTTGCCCGCCTTTTTTTTCTTTTTTGGAGTGTTTTTTGCCGTGATCCCCTCGATCAGCGCCTTAGCTTTCTGGATGATGGACACGCTCATTTCATCAAAAGACTTGGCGCCCATCCGCACCCGCATTTCCACCAATAACGAGGGGTCAAACGGGGGCTTTGTCGTAAACGAGGGGAACCCTGCAAAGTATTGCATGTAGATGTTTTCCTCCAGCACGGCAACCACGCCGTGATCGTCAAGCTGTTCCATGTGCTTGATTATCAATGCCGAAACCGCTATCCGAGGAGAAATAGACGGCCGGCCATGCCCCTTTGACATCGAGCGCGAATAAATGGCCGCGAACTCGTCCCAGGGAATGGCATTCGCCAATTTCACCCATTTGTTCTCCGGGTTGAGATGTGCTTCAAAGGGCGTCTGAAAACCCTCGATCGTCAGCTGTTTGTCCGATAAATACCTGAGCATCTGCAAGGAATTTGATCTAAATATCGCTAAAACCTTGCAGATTTTCACTAAATCCTAAAGAAAAATTCAACATAGACTCTTATTTTTCAAGAACTTACTAGAGGGCAGAGACTTTTTCAGCAAGCCCTAATTAGAGATTGCTGAAAAAGTCCTAATGCACGGCCCTGGCCCAGGATGGGTTACCCCAATACCCGGGTTGCCGTACCCAGGTAAAATCGGATAATCCCTTCATTACGGCCAATTGTGCCGCCACAGCCCTTCCAAAGGCCCTTAGCCTGCCCAAAAAAGCACACAAAAAGACGATCACCAGCTGGATGATCGCCATAAGGCCCACTTTGGACAGTAAATCCATGTAGCGCTTTAGGTTCATCGCAAGCCATATACCCCCGATCCACGCTTCCGATGTGACCATCCCGCGTGCCCGGATGTCCGTCAAACCATAACCGTTCTTCGCCTGGCCGAATTTACCCTCTATATGGTTACGTTCGCCACGCTCTTTCTTTATTTCTAATTTCTCCGCCCGCGTCATCTGCCGCGGCCGGCCCATCGCCTTGCCTGTATGACGGATATTTTTCTCCTTCAGATATTCGCGGTTCTCCCTACCCAAATACGCCCCATCTGCCATTACAACCTCCGGGTAATACCCAAACAGCTGCTTGTAGTTCTCCACCTGTAAAACCAGGTCTTTTGACTCGCTGTACGCTTCCCAGCTGATACGGTCTATCCAGCTAAAACCGCATATTTCACTGACCCCCAATTTCGCGCCAAACTCAATGCTATTTTTATCTTTTCCCCTCGGGATCGCACGTACATACGGCTGGTAGATATTTACGATACGGTTCGGATGCGAATGTACTTTATTGTCGTTCATCGCCTTCTGCTGATCGTAAATATGCTGGATTACCCAAAATATCCTCAAGTCCCGGTGGCACAGCGGTATCATCTCTTTAAATTCATCCAGCAGGGTATTAATCGTCTGAATGTTCCGCTTCAAATATCTGAGTTGTTTCGAGATAATTGACCGGATTTCCCGCTTCGTCTTTTTCTTCTTCATCGCCAGGGCCAGGTACTCCTTGCGGGCCTTTTTCCTATATGTCCTGGGCTTTTCTCTTATTTCAGTTTGTGCGTAGATGACGTCTATCAACCGCTCGCTTTCTTCCCTCGAGCGGTTTAGCAAACCGATATCCGTAGGGTATTTTATCTTCTGGTCCGCAACCGTCGCATCTATTTTTAGTTTGCCCTGGTTGGGCGGCAATGGTGGATCAATTTCCCCGGGCAATTCAGTTTTAATTGTTTCCGTCTCAATGCTTACAGCGTTTTCAGATATTTCAATTACATTATCGGTATCTGAATTTAAAGGGGTGACCGATTGCTCTTCATGTATTTCTTCAGCCATTTCTGAATTGGCCACACCGTCTGTTTTCCCTGTTTCGGTTTCTTCAATATTTGAATTAATAGTGGCGCTGACATCCTTGTCCCCTTTCGAACCGTTTTTTGGAGGTTCAGGTTTTTTGCCCACCTTTTTTTTCTTTTTTGGAGTGTTTTTGGCCGTGATCCCCTCGATCAGCGACTGGGCCATCCGGATGATGGCCACGCTCATTTCATCAAAAGATTTGGCGCCCATCCGCACACGCATTTCCACCAATAACGAGGGATCAAATGGAGGTTTCGTCGTAAATGAGGGGAACCCTGCAAAGTACTGCATGTAGATGTTCTCCTCCAGCGCCGCAACTACGCCGCGGTCATCAAGCTGTTCCATGTGCTTGATTATCAATGCGGAAACCGCAAGTCGCGGGGAAATAGACGGCCTGCCATGTCCTTTTGACATCGATCGCGAATAAATGGCCACGAACTCGTCCCAGGGAATGGCGTTCGCCAATTTCACCCATTTGTTCTCCGGGTTGAGATGTGCTTCAAAGGGCGTCTGAAAACCCTCGATCGTCAGCTGTTTGTCCGATAAATACCTGAGCATCTGCAAGGAATTTGAACTAAATATCGCTAAAACCTTGCAGATTTTCACTAAATCCTAAAGAAAAATTCAACATAGACTCTTATTTTTCAAGAACTTACTAGAGAGCAGAGACTTTTTCAGCAAGCCCTA
>Ga0209972_10001447_pt1 | contig 20756 bp, 18 predicted proteins | sample NOAtaG_7_FD_187302 | JGI IMG/M metagenome (GOLD analysis project Ga0209972, IMG submission 187302) | Freshwater lake microbial communities from Lake Erie, under a cyanobacterial bloom - NOAA_Erie_Diel1S_2200h metaG (SPAdes) (version 2) | ecosystem: Environmental > Aquatic > Freshwater > Lake ... | reverse complement strand
TGGCCCATGGCGGGGTTTCAGCCGTCGGGTATGGTATTTTTATTCCCATCTTCTTTGTGAGTATCGGGTTGCAGGCCAATATCAATGATGTGGTCGGTGCGCCGATGTTAGTGATTGTGTTGACGTCGCTCGCCATCATCACCAAGTTGATTGGTGGCGCATTGGGGGCACGTGTCGGGGGCATTAACTGGCGTAACTCGTGGTTGGTTGGTGCTGGCATGATCTCGCGCGGTGAGGTTGCGCTCGTGCTTGCCGGTGTGGCGTTGAGTGCCGGTGCGATTGACACGCCCATCTTCTCGGCCTTGATTGTGATGGCGGTGGTAACAACCTTGGTGACACCACCACTGTTGCGTATACTTGCGCCCAAGCAACCGGCTACGCCGGCTGATGAGGCTTCACAAATCTAAATAAGATAATGGCGGTTATCTTGTGCGTTAACCCCGGTGATAGCTGATGCTGTTACCGGGGTTTTGATGTAATCAGCGCCACAAACAGGTCGTTGACATTGGTGCCGGTTGGTCCTGGGATGAGTAAATCGCCGAGTGCCTCCCACCAGGTGTACGTATCATTGTGGTCGAGGATGGTCGTGAGGTTGAGTCCTACCAAACTAGCGCGGTGCATGGTTGTACCTGTCGCGACGGCACCTGCTGCATTGGTGGGGCCATCACCGCCGTCGGTTGCATAGGCGGCAAGGATGATATTGGTGTGCCCGGCAATCGCCTGGGCTGCAGCGAGGGCGAGCTCTTGGTTGCGGCCACCTTTGCCGTGACCAGTCAACGTGACGGTCGTCTCGCCGCCGGCAATGATGCAGTGGGGCGTGTTGACGTCATGATACGACGCAACGAGCTGTCCAAGCTGTTGGCCGACCATGCGTGCATCGCCGGTTAATGCGGTATCAACTACGCTGGTTGTGTAGCCGCGTGCCTGTGCAATGGTGGTGGCCGCCTGGATCGACTGGGTGATATCGCCGATGATGTGTACGGGTGATGCGTGTGCAGGCGTAGTCATTGGTGCTTTCAGGGCTTTGGTGAGTGCAGGTGTCAACTGGTCAGCGATGCCGTAGCGGGTAATTACCTGTGCGGCAGCCTCAGGTGCATCTGGATTGGGTACCGTGGGCCCCGAGGCAATAGTGGCCAGGGGATTCCCGAGGACATCTGACAAGACCAGTGTGCGGATAGGGGTGGCACCGGCGGCGTGTGCTAACCCGCCCCCTTTGATGCGATCGATGCGCCGGCGAATGGTGTTTATCTCGCCAATATCGGCCCCGCACCGTAACAAGGTGCGAGTCAACTGTTGCATGTCGTCGAGTGGTACAGCATCGGGTAAGTCGACCATCAGGGCCGAGCCACCGCCCGAAATTAACACGAGAATAAGATCATCGGCGGTCGTGTGCTCAACTAGCAATCGTGCTTGTCGTCCGGCGTGCACACTGCGCACATCAGGCACGGGGTGGCCTGCTGCGACATAAGTCAGCTTTGGATGTCGTGGACTGCCGTCGTCGTCTTTGTAAATAACCAGCCCATGGCTGAGGTGATGACCGAGTTGGGCTCCTGCGGCAGCCGCCATGGCGGGCGCTGCTTTGCCGACCGCCAAGATGACAACACGCGCCGGCGTAAACTGCTCGTCGCCAATCCATACGTGCGCCGTATCGCTCCGCACGAAGGTGTGAATGCGGGTGGGCAAGGCAGCGAGTGTGGCAGCGTGCAAAATTGCCTGCAAGTCACTCCCTGCCTGATGGCGCCGGGTACTATATGTGGCAAAATGGGCTATATCCATGCGCTCCTCCTCGTGTCTATTGTAGCGCCGGTTGTGCAAAGGATGACGATGTCAAAATCAGTGTGGGGGATGCTAGCTGTCAGTACTGCTGCCTTTTTGTGGGGCAGTATCGGCGTGGTGGTGGCACTCCTCTTTGGCAGTATCGCGGTTGATGGATTAATGCTCGGCACACTACGATTATTGATTGTCGTGCCGTTTGTGTGGGTGTGGCATCGGATTGCGAGTGGCCATTGGCAGATTGATGCAACGACCGCACAGCATCGTGCCATGATGATTGGTGGGGTGGCGTTTGCTGTCTACCAAGTGGCGTATTTTGCGGCAATTCCGTCCATCGGCGTTGCGATGGCGGTGATGCTGAATATTTGTAGCGCACCGATTTTTACGGCGCTGATTGCCCGTGTCTGGTTGGGCGAGCAACTACGTGGTAGCCAATGGGTGGCGATTGCGCTTGCGATAAGTGGTGCGGTGTTGTTGGTTGCTAATCCTGCTGATATGCCGTCGTGGTCGTGGTTGGGCGTGGGATATGCACTCGGCGCAGGTCTGTGTTATAGCATTGTGGCCGTGACGACGCGCATGGTAGCACCGGCATTTGGCTTAGCAACGCCACTGGCCTATATGTTTGGTGTGGCTGCGCTAGTATTGTTCGTGGTGACGATGACTATGGGAACTGCCTGGCCAACTGCACCTGCCGTTTGGTGGGGTGCTGTGTATTTGGCGTTAGTGCCGACGTTCTTGAGTTATCTGCTGTATGTGCGCGGGTTGCAGACAATTACCGCAACGACTGCATCTACCCTCTCGCTGTGTGAACCGCTGACGTCGACGTTACTGGCAGTGCTCATCTTGGGCGAGCAGTTGCGTCTGCTTGCGTGGATCGGTGCCGGGCTATTGTTTGGGAGTTTGGTGCTGTTTAGTCTGGCGCATCTGTGGCACCCACGCCAACGCGCCTAGGCCGATGATGATGCTCCAAATGAGTGCCACAACTGCGCTGACTGACCCACTGCGTGGCACGGCAATAAGGTAATACCACCAATAATCATAAAACCCACTACGAATATCACTGGCCCAGACCCGCATGGCGTTAGGGGTGTCGGGCATGCGCGATGGGGGGGTGGGGTTGGCCCAGATGGGCGCAACTGTGCCAGTGTCGTATACGGTAAGCGACAGCATGGCTGCGCTGAGGGTGGGATACCACTCGTGTTGGGGTAATCCGTCTACGTAGATGCCGTCGCTCTGGAGCGCAACGGTGCTAGTGGTGTTGGGCAAAAGCAGACGTATCTGCCGAGGTGGACACGCTGGACCGTTGTGTAGCTGATAGCTGTTGAGCGCTAGGTTGATACGCATCTGATTGGTCTTGTCGAGACAACTATGGTACATGGCGATAAGCTGTGGATACTGGTTGCTCTGCGGTGTAATCGTGATTGTTGCATCGTTGCTCGCATAGCGGGGGAACTGCTGATCTCGCGCGCGATCGCCCTCGCTGTAACTCCAGCCATCCAATGTGACACCTGCGTGTGTGCGCGCGCTCACGTCGCGGCTGATCTGACGCCATAATGCACGCCAATGGCCGACAAGCGGCGACGAGGCTGGCTCAAAGTAACGCGCGCGTTCATCGCGGGTATCGATGATGACGGCATTGAGGTTGATGCTCAACCCGGCGATTTGCACGATGACGGTGGCGACGATCAGGGGCCATACGACAGCGCGCCGAATCGTTTGGCTGAGTGTGTCCAGGGCGTGATAGACGGCGCCAAGTGGCCAGACCATGAAGGGCATGGCGAGCATCACATAGCGTGGTCCCCACGCCCCATCGCCGTGCCAGAAGATGACGTTGGTGTGGATGAATACGATTGCGGCAATAACCCCGAGCAAGCTGATGGTTAGGTGGCGGTTTTGGCGCTGGAGCCAGATGCCGATCGGCCATAGGAGTAAGAGTGGCGCATACAAGAAGATACTTTTGCCACTACTAAAAAACTGCCCGTAGAGACCAGTGACAATGTAATCCCAGCGAATCTCGAGGCCGGTTTGGCTCTGGTTGTAACCCGAGCTGAGCAGACTGCCCCGCGCCAAGAGATTGTATGTCAAAAAGATGACGGCTGCGACACCGGCACCACTGCCCCAGGCAAAGAGTTTGTGCCAATCGCGCTGGCCCACACTCATGACGAATATTGCTAGGCCAATCACGGCCACCGCAGGTGCGACAGCGATTTTGCTGAGTAACGCCCCTAATGTGGCGAGACCGGCGAGCACGTACACGGTACGTCGTGGGCGGCTTTCTGCCTGATCAAAAAACAACGGCAAACAGGCAACGAGCAAGAAGAATGCTGCAGTCGGCTCCGCAAAGAAGCTCCGCGCATACATCCATGCCGGCGTGGCAAAGACATAGGTGACGGCAAGCGCAATGCCGATTGCGCGCGAGTGATAGTGACGCATGCTCAGCCAGCCTAAGATGACTGCGGTACTGGCGACGACGACGGCATTGACCCATGTGCTGGGCAGGCGCACCAACCAAGCCTGCATCTCGACAGGGCCGAGGGCGGATAGGAGCCAGCCGAGTGGCAGTGTGAACAAACCGAGTATCGACTGCATTGGGCCATAGACACTGAGGATGGGCTGTTCGACGACAATCGATGGATCAAAGAAGTGTCGAATGGCCTGCCACATGCGTAGGGTGGTGGCGAACATCTTCTCCTCATCACTGGCATAAAAATGCCCACTGCCGCTGGCAATTAAGATGGCGACAAAGATACACCAGAGGCGCCGGAACGATGATGAGGGCGATGGCACATTCACGCAACACTCCTTTGCCGAGTGACGAATTGATGATCTCCTATAATTATACGTGTATCAGTTGTGCGTGGCTATATATAATACCTGTGTCAGTTCTTTTGTACAGAGTGGAGCTCTCATGACCAACGCATTGCGTGACCGATTTTTGCGCTACGTCAAAATCTACACAACGAGCGACCCGTTTGCGAAAACGTACCCATCAACTGAACGACAGTGGGATTTGTTGCGCCTGTTGCGCGATGAACTTACCGCCATGGGTGCGGCTGATGTGGTGTTGACGGAACATGGCTATGTGATGGCGACCATCCCAGCAACTCGAGGGTATGAACAGGCCCCAGTGGTAGCGTTTTTGGCGCACGTTGATACGGCTCCGGACTTTAGTGGCGAGGGCGTCAAGCCGATTGTGCATGCTAACTACGACGGCCGCAAAATTGTTCTGCCAGATGATCCCAATCAAGTGATTGACCCGGCCAATCCGATGTATGCCGACATTTTGACGGCCGTCGGCAAGGATTTGATTACTGCGTCGGGCACGACGTTGCTCGGAGCCGATGACAAGGCTGGCATTGCCATCATCATGACGGCAGCTGAGCAGTTGTTGGGCGATCCATCAATCCCTCACGGCAAAATCCGCATCTGCTTTACGCCAGACGAGGAGATTGGTCGTGGCGTGGATTACCTCGACATCAATCAACTCGGCGCTAGTGCCGCCTACACATTTGATGGCGGTGGCGTTGGTGAGGTGAGCTGGGAGACGTTCTCGGCCGATGGTGCGGTCGTCGAGATTACGGGTGTGTCGACCCACCCCGGTACGGCCAACACCTATGGCATGGTGAATGCTGTGCACCTTGCGGGCAAGTTACTGGGCATGTTGCCGCGTGAGTTTGCGGCGCCCGAGAGCACCAACGGGCGGGTTGGGTTCATTCATCCCACAGGTATCGAGGGGAGCACGGCGAGTGCAACCGTGCGCTTTATTATTCGCGATCACGACAATGACAAACTTGCCGCTAAGGGGCAGATGTTGCAGTTGATTTGTGATGCACTGCAAGCGGGGTATCCGACGGCCAAAATCACCTGCACGATTACCAAGCAGTATCGCAACATGGGCTACTGGTTGCGCGATCGCCCCGAGATTATGGATAAGTTGCGCGCTGCATGTGCCGACGTGGGTGTGGAGTCGTATGATGAGCCGGTACGTGGTGGGACGGATGGCTCACGCTTGACGGAGCGCGGCTTGCCAACACCAAATATCTTCACGGGTGGGCATAATGCGCATGGTCCACTGGAGTGGGTGACGGTGCAGGATATGCAAAAAGGCGTGGATGTATTGGTTGCATTGGCCAAACGGTGGGGTGTATAACGTTTGGGTGTCCCAACCAGGTGGATGCATGTGGCAGGAATTTTGGGTGAGTTTTGGGTGTGGTGCAACCATTTTGTATTTGTATTCGTACTAGTTAGATGCGTAATTTCGCTAATGTATTATTTTCGCTAGAAGCCTAGAAACAGGGTGTCATGGACTCAACATTGTTATGGGTCGGATTTAATGTGTTTGTTTTGGCGATGTTGGCACTCGATTTAGGAGTGTTCCATCGCAAAGCACATGAAGTCAACGTCAAAGAAGCGTTGGTGTGGAGTGTGGTGTGGATTGGGTTAGCCTTGGTGTTCAACGTCATCATCTATCTCTATTGGGATGTAATGATGCCAAACAACCCAGACTTTGCCAATAATACTGAGGCGGCACTCGCATTCTTGACCGGGTATCTGATCGAGAAATCGCTGAGTGTCGACAACATCTTCGTATTTGTGTTGGTCTTTACGAGTTTTGCGGTGCCGGCGATTTATCAGCATCGCGTGTTGTTCTGGGGTGTGCTGGGTGCGTTGATTATGCGCGGTATCATGATTGCTGCCGGCGCCGCCCTGATCAAAGAGTTCCACTGGATTATCTGGATCTTCGGTGCCTTCTTGATTTATACCGGTATCAAGATGGTCAAGAGCGATGATCATGCGGTTGACCCGGCTGACCACACCGTGGTCAAGTGGTTGCGCAAAATTATGCCGATGACAGATGGATACGAGGGGCAGCGATTTATAGTGGTCAAGAATGGTGTGCGTATGGCGACTCCGTTGTTGGCGGTGTTGTTGGTGGTTGAGTTTACCGACCTGATTTTTGCGGTGGACTCGATTCCGGCGATTTTTGCGATTACGGATAACGCATTCATCGTGTATACCTCAAACGTGTTTGCCATCTTGGGCTTGCGGTCACTGTACTTCGTGTTAGCAGGTGCGATGGGCAAGTTCCGCTATCTCAAGCCAGCCTTGGCCTTTATTTTGACGTTTGTCGGTGTCAAGATGCTCTTCCCCGATGCCACGAAGTACCTGATTGGCGAGTCAATCAAAATTCCTGTTGGCGTATCGTTGGGCGTCGTGCTCGGAGCGTTGGTAGTGGCCATCTTGGCTTCGTGGTATGCAAATACTCGTGAGGATGCACGCGCAGCACACTAGTCTGTCGCTGTTGGGCGTGTGACCGTGGGGAGCATTGTGCTCCCCACGGTTTTTTGTGTTGATGAGAATATTCTCATATTGCGTGGTTTTTGTAGATATATTGCATAGATATTGCAACAAGTAATCATCTTTATTCGTTGAATTATTGGATAGGGGGCAAACACAGAGAATCAGCAAATACGAGGGTAGAGAAGAAGCTATGGAAATGACGTGGATTTGGGTTGCGTTTAATGTGTTTGTGTTGGGCATGTTAGCACTCGACCTAGGAGTGTTTCATCGCAAAGCACATGAAGTCAGCATCAAAGAAGCAACCATCTGGAGTGTGGTGTGGATTGGGTTGGCGATGGTGTTCAATGTGCTGATTTATTACTACTGGGATGTAATGAATCCAGCCAATCCACAGGGGTATAGCAACGATGAGGCGGCGTTGCTGTTTTTGACAGGATATCTTATTGAGAAATCGTTGAGTGTCGACAATGTCTTCGTATTCGCCTTGGTCTTTAGTAGTTTTGCGGTACCGGCAATTTATCAGCATCGTGTGTTGTTCTGGGGCGTGCTCGGGGCGCTCATCATGCGCGGCATCATGATTGCTGCGGGTGCGGCGTTGATTAACGAGTTTCACTGGATTATCTGGATCTTCGGTGGCTTCTTGATTTACACCGGTATCAAGATGTTCAAGAGCGACCATGGGGCTGTTGATCCACAGAACCACACGGTGGTGCGTTGGTTGCGCAAGATTATGCCGATGACGGATGGATACGAGCAGGATCGCTTTGTGGTGGTCAAGAATGGTGTGCGCATGGCAACGCCGCTCTTCGCCGTGTTGTTGGTAATTGAGTTTACCGACTTGATCTTTGCGGTCGACTCGATTCCGGCGATTTTTGCGGTGACGCTTGACCCATTCATCGTGTATACGTCGAACGTGTTCGCCATCCTGGGTTTGCGCTCGCTGTACTTCGTGTTGGCGGGTGCGATGGGCAAGTTCCGCTATCTCAAGCCGGCCTTGGCGTTCATCTTGGTCTTCGTCGGTATCAAGATGTTCTACCCAGATGTGATGTACTGGTTGACTGCCGAGAAGGAGAAGTTCCCGCCGCTTATCTCGTTGGCAATTGTGACGACGACCTTGTTGGTGGCAATTGTGGCGTCGTGGTGGCGTAATCGTCAGGAGCCGACGGCATCAGCCCAGCACTAGTTCAGAGGTGCTGGTTGACATAGATACGGGCGCCGTGGGAATTACTCCCACGGCGCCCGTGTGTTGGTTATGCTTGGATGGGTGAGCTGGTGGTGCGCCAGCGCACGGATGGCATGATGGTGGCGTGGCGGACGAGGTGTTTGTGAGCGTCGACAATCCGCATGACCGAGTCGATGAGGGTATCGCTGAGGTAGTGCGGTTGGAGTCCGAGGTCGATGAGTTTTTGGTGTTTGGCGTTGTAGTAGTGTGTTTCCTTCTCGACGCGCGGGTTCTCGAGATGTTCAATCTCGGCATTGATGCCGTGGGTCGTCGCGGCATGCTTGACCAACTCGGCGAGCTGAAGCACATTAAATTGTTCGGTGAACTGGTTGAACACGCGGAACTCGCCGCGATCGGCCGGATTGCGCAATGCCAGCTCGACACAGGCCAGTGTATCGCGGATGTCGAGGAATCCGCGGGTTTGGCCGCCTTGGCCGTAGACGGTCATCGGCATGCCACACACCGCCTGAACAATGAAGCGGTTGAGGGCTGTGCCGAAGACGGCATCGTAGTCGAAGCGGGTCATGAGCCGTGGATCGAGATTGGTGGCCTCGGTCTCGATGCCGTAGACGACGCCTTGGTTGAGGTCGGTGGCGCGAATGCCCCAAATCCGGCAGGCGAACATGATGTTGTGGCTATCGTGGACCTTGCTGAGGTGGTAGAACGAGCCGGGTTGCTTGGGAAACGGCAAGGTGTCGGTGCGACCGTTGTGGGTGACGGTGATATAGCCCTCTTCGATGTCGATATTGGGCGTGCCATACTCGCCCATGGTGCCGAGTTTGACGAGGTGGCAGTCGGGGGCGTGTTCGGCGATGGCATAGAGCAGATTGAGGGTCCCGACGACGTTATTAGTTTGGGTGTAGACGGCGTGGCGGCGGTCAATCATCGAGTACGGAGCACTGCGTTGCTCACCAAAATGCACGACGGCGTCCGGAGCGAAGCTTTTGAAGGTTGGTTCAAAAAACGTATAGTCGCACAAATCGCCGACAAACAGATCGATGTGCTTGCCGGTAAGCTGGTGCCAGAGGGCGACGCGTTCGTGGATGGAGGGAATGGGGATGAGGCTGTCAGCACCGAGTTCGTGATCGTAGCTGCGCCGGACTAGATTATCAAGAATGGCGACGTCGTGGCCGCGTTGTGAGAGATGGAGGGCGGTGGGCCAGCCGAGATAGCCGTCGCCGCCAATCACAAGAATCCGCATATGGTTACTCCTCTGTATTATTGAGCGCTATTGCGATGGTGAAAAATACCATGGTAAAATAGTAAACGACTTCTGTAATCAATAGATAGAAATTTGATTAACACTCTATTTCTTTTTGGTGTGAATTATGATGCGTATGTCGAGTCAAGTGGAATATGGTCTACGGGCCATGATAGATATCGCCGTGCACGGTGTTGATGCGCCGGTGCAGGCTGGTGACATTCATCGTCGGCAAAATATCGATGAGCATTTTATTAGTCAGATCTTGTTGATGCTCCGTCGAGCTGGATTGATCGAGAGTCTGCGTGGCCGACAAGGTGGACATCGTTTGTCGCGGCCGGCGAGCCGGATTACCGTGCTTGAGATTATCGAGGCGCTTGAGGGGTGCGACTTGACGCGTGAACGCCCGATTAATACGTCGGTAGCGGATGCGTTGGTGGTGCGCAATGTGTGGACCGAGGCGCGCGAGCAAGCACAAATTCACATGCAACAAACGACGTTAGCAGATTTGTGTGAGCAACGCAATCAACTGGTAGCGAGCTCGTACAATATTTAGTGGCTGGTTATCACATAAAAGACACCCTCTCAACACGCATGTTGGGAGGGTGTCTTTTGTGTTTGACGATTACATCCAACCATTGCTTTCAAATCCAAAGCGTAACCACGCCATCCCACCGAGTTCGATGGCGGTGATGATACTGGCGACGACCATCGGTTTGGCCAACTCGGTGACGTGAGATATCTTTTGGTCGTAGCCCATGGCGACGGCCACAGCAAATATGTTGGAGAAGAGCAGGATGCCGATGAGACCGACCCACGAGATAACCGAGATGGGCCAGTAGGCCCAGGCAGGGGCGATGATGACGAGAGCGGCGTAGGCGCCAGCGATCGCCCAGAGCAGGAGTATCTCGCCTAGATGACGGACGGTGCGGGCACTGACGGCATTGGTACGCAATATGTTGTTGAACAGGGCCACAAAAAACGGCGCCACGGCGATGCCGGCAAAGGCACCGGTCAAGGTGCGGAGCCAGTTTTGCGGTTGATAGAGTGGTTGCCAGCCCAGATCGACGAACATTGAATTAAAGCCATCAACCGCCATGATGCCCACTGGAGTGGCAAGTAACAGCATTGACCAGCGAGTTGGGAGTTGATTGACGCGGAATCGGCCGAGGGCAATCATCGTCAGCAAGCTGAGCGTCATGGCGCCGTAGATGCCGGTATTGCGGGCACAGAGCGGCAGTTGCTCGCCAGCAACGGTGATATTGTGGACTTGAGCACAGACGCCATGCACGCTAGCGTACATGTTCCATGCGACGGTGCTCCCAGGCCAAGTGGGGAGTGGCAGTGATGGCCAGAAGAGGATGCTACCGAGGAATCCGACGTAGATACCGATTGCAATCCCTTGCCACCTGCGGAGTGATGATGTCGTCATGGCAGTCGCTCCAGTTGGAGTGTAAGTGCCTCAGCACTGAGAATTCCGATGGAGATTGATCGTACTACCCCTTCGCGATCAATAAAGACGCTAGTGGGGAGATTGCGTGCGCCGTAGGCGAGGCTGACGTCACCGTCTGGGTCACTGATGAGCGGGAACGAGACGCCTATTTCGGCGATAAATGATGGAATGACATCAATATTTTGGCCTTTGTTGATGCCAACGACGACGACATCGTTGGTGCCATGCACCCGATCGAGATCGGGCATCTCGCTACGGCACGGCTCGCACCAGGTGGCCCACATATTGATGACGACGCGCTGGCCGCGGTAGTCGGCGAGGCTACGGGTGGCACCTTGGGCATCGCGCCAAGTAAATGCAGGTGCTGGTTGATCGACCTCGGCGATGGTGCCAGATTGGTCTAGTGTGGCGTTAACGCCGATTTGGTCGGGCAGGTTAGCGGGGATATCGCTCGTATTACTGGTGCCACATGCACTAAGGCTGAGCATGATGATGAGGAGAAGAAAAAAGCGCTGCATGATGCGTGCTTTCTGACTGAAGCAAAACCTCACCTAGGGTAGCATAGATAAATGAATGTGCGGTGATAAGCAGACGCCCACGACAACTGTCGTGGGCGTTGTTCGGATTGACTGAACGTAACCGTTAGCCGGCGATGATCCGGGCGAAGTGGCGACCCTTTTGGATGACGGCCACGGGTGTGACGAGGGTGTCGTAGGCGCTGACCTTTTCGCCGTTGAGTTTGACGCCACCGCCATCGATGAGCCGACGTCCTTCGCTTTTGCTACTGGCCAAGCTGGTACTGACGAGCAGGTCAAGCACGGTCGTGGGTTGGCTGATGGCGAACTCGGGCATCTCGTCGGGGATCTCACGGCGTTGGAACTGGCGCTCAAATGCCTCGCGGGCGCGGATGGCATCGCTGGGTGAGTGGAACTGAGCCACAATTTCGGCGGCCAAGCGCTTTTTGATGTCCATCGGGTTGCCGGTGCCCGTCTGGATGACGTGCTTGATCTCGGCGACGTCGGCGAGTGGCACGTCGGTGAGGACCTCGTAGTAGAGGGGCATGACGTCGTCAGCCATCGACATGACCTTGCCGAACATGTTCTCGGGGGTGAGCAAAATATCGACGGTGTTGTCGAATGATTTGCCCATTTTGCGGCCGTCGGTACCTGGAATCAATGGGAGCAAGAAGACGTCTTGGGGCGTCTGGCCCATCTGGGCTTGGAGCTCACGACCAGCGAGGTTATTGAACTTCTGGTCGGTGCCACCGAACTCAACGTCGGCCTTGACGACGACGGAGTCGTAGCCTTGGAGCATGGGGTACATCAATTCGAGGATGGTCAGCGATTGGCCGGCCTCATAGCGCTTGCGGAAGGTGTCGTGTGAGAGCATGTGGGCCAAGGTGAAGCGACCAGCGAGGTCGAGGGCGTTCTCGAGCTTGAATTGGCCGAACCACTCACTCTGCCAGCGAATCTCGGTTTTGTCGCGGTCAATGACGCGGAAGAACTGCTCCATGTAGGTGAGGGCGTTCTCGCGGACCTTCTCGGCGGTCAAGCGTGGGCGGGTGGCGTCACGCCCGCTAGGATCGCCGATTTGGGCGGTCCAGTCACCGACGATAAGGACAATGGTATGTCCGAGTTCTTGGAACTTTTTGAGTTTGCGCAGACCGACGGCGTGCCCAATGTGCATGTCGGGTCGGCTAGGGTCAAATCCTTGTTTGAGGCGGAGTTTTTTGCCGGCATTGAGCTTGGCGCGGAGCTCTGACTCAACGATGATTTCGGCGACGCCACGCGTCAATAACTCCTCGGGGATGGCGGCCATAACACTATGCTCCTCAATGTGTGGACAAACCACGGCGGTCAAGCGAATGTGTGTGTCAGCGCATACTGACACCGATGCGCTTCAATTTTACCAGATACGCCGACTCTCTCGCCAGACGCCCTAGTTCCGACTGGTACGGTTACTCGGTAGGCTGATACTGTTGACCACATCCTGCACGACTTGGCTGGTCGTTTGGTTGCGCATGCGGGCGTTGCCACTCAGTAACAATCGGTGTGACAAGACGGGCACTGCCAGTGCTTTGATATCGTCGGGCAGGACATAATCGCGTCCGGCGAGAAGGGCACGGGCTTGGGCTGTGCGGATGAGCATCAACAATGCCCGGGTACTTGCACCGAGCTCAATGTCGTCGTGTTGGCGGGTGGCTTGACCGATTTGCACGACGTAGGTGTCGATGGCGGGGTCGATGTAGATGAGTGGCACGATGCGTTGTACGGTGAGGATGCCGTTCGAATCGGTTATCGGCTGAATATCGTCGATGGGGTGATGGCTGCGTTGATTGCGCAGGACGGTCGCTTCGTCATTCAGATTGGGATACCCAATGCTGATGCGCATGGCAAAGCGATCGAGTTGTGCCTCAGGCAAGGTGAACGTCCCCTCGTACTCGATGGGATTTTGGGTGGCAATGACCATGAATGGCTCGGGCAGGGCATATGTGATGCCATCGACGGTGACTTGGTGTTCTTCCATCGCCTCGAGGAGGGCGCTTTGGGTGCGTGGCGTAGCGCGGTTGAGCTCATCGGCGAGGACGATTTGGGCGGCGATTGGCCCAGGGCGGAACTCAAACGTGTGCTCGCGTGGGTTGTAAATTGAGTTGCCGGTGACATCGGCGGGGAGGAGGTCGGGCGTGAGCTGAATGCGTTTGAAGCTACAGCCGAGCGTGCGGGCCAAACTACGTGCGAGCATGGTTTTGCCGGTACCGGGCACATCCTCGAGCAGGAGGTGACCACCTGCTGCCACGGCAATCACCGCCATATCAACTGCATCGCGTCGACCGATGATAATCCGATTGATTTGCTGAGCAATATGGCGCAAAAGACTATTCGCATCAGTTAGCATCTGTGGTGAAAGAATAGTAGTTGTTGAACTCATGATTATCTGTTTCTGTGGTAAATGATTCTCTTTTTGTAGTATAGCAGTTTTCGTTTTTGTGATTAGGCAGAAAGTGTCGCCGCCCGGATAACATGATAGACCTCGCCGGTCATACGAAACCCGTGGTGCGTATAGAGGGCATGCGCTGCGAGATTGTCGTGTTGCGTGTTGAGGGTGATCCGTTGCGCATGCTGGGTGTATCCATGGTGCATGACGTTCGTCAACAGTTGGCGGGCGATACCACGACGTTGATAGTCGGGGTGCACGGCGATACGCACGAGGTGGAGTGTGGTCTGTTGATCGTGCCACAAGGCAATGGCATAGCCGGCAATGTGGTCGTCAACCATGGCAGCGATTTTGATGCCACTGCTCTGAAAGAGTTCTTGCACCTCAAACGGGGATTTTTGCCAGTGCATCTCAAAAACGGCCTGGTCGATACGCCGAATGGTGTGTATGTCACTCGGTACCAATGGGCGAATCAGCGCAACGCCTGAGGTGGGCTGAATGTCGATTGGGGTGGTGGTAAATGCGATGATGTCGCCGTGCGCCACAAATCCTTCGGCTTTGAGCAGATCGGCGAGCCAGGCGTCGAAGTGATCGCCGCTATAAAACAGATGAGTGACTGGCGCATGCTGGATGAGATGTGCAGCTAATGACCGCATCGTGCGATCATGATCGGCGATGGTGATGCTGTCGAGAGCACATGCCCGAACCCACGCAATATCACCGTGGACGCGCGTGGCAACGAGCACGGCCATCAGGTGATGCTGATGCCATGCTCCGGCAATGATGTAGTCGTCGAGGGGTAGGTTGAGGGTAGTATTGCCGAATTGGATAATGCGAAAGCGAGCTCGCCGGATGAAATCACGTGCGTGCGGGATTTCGGCGGGCGTAACTAGTCTGATATTCAGTTGCGAAAAGCGTACGGAAAACATGGCATGCTCTATTCACGAATGGGTTTTGTGAGTAATTTGTGGCGACCGAAGAATGTCGCCAATGCCAGCGCTGTAATCATACCGACAGTCATGAAGATGAGCCACGGCGCTTCGGGGTGGTTCCAGCTTTGGCCGAGCCCGTAGAGGGTGCCGCCGCTAAAACTGCCCATGCCACCGCCGAATGCAATCGCCAGGCCGGCTACGCCGAAGTATGATCCTAGCGCGGTGGAGTTGGCTAAATCGGCGGCGACGGTTTGTTGACTTGGCGAGGCCAGTAGTCCACCGAGTGAGTACAATGCCACACACATGAGCATGAAGCCAATGTCTTTTGCGAGTGCGACGAGGCCTAACCCAGCCGTCATCACTGCGATTCCGATGACCAGTGTGGTGGCCGGCGCGAAGCGTTTATCCATGAAGCGCATCACCGGATATTGCAACGCAATACTCATAATCGCGTTGACCCCATATACCCAACTGACTGCGCTGTTATCAGCGGCGATGGCGGTAGCTTTGAGGGGGATTGACAGGGTAATTTGGGTCCACAAAAACCAATATCCCAATAATAATGCATTGTAAATCATGAAGCGTCGATCACGTAGTGCTAACCCTATTCCGTACGTCATGTGCTCTTGATTGGTAGCAACAGCGACATTGGGGAAGGTGAAATAGGTAAAGACCCACGCCACCAAATAACACGAGGCAGCTGATACGGCGACGATGCCAAAGTTATAATCGAGGAGCCACGTCCCAATGAGTGGCCCAATCGCCATGCCCAGGTTGCGTACGACGCCAAGAATTGAGAAATAGCGTGAGCGATCCTCGGGCGTGGTCAAGGCGGCGATAGACGCCGAGCTCGGTGAGTCAAACAACGCACCACCGAGTGCCGCAAAAATGGCACTCAGCAGGAGTAATACGAACGAATCAGCCCAGGCCATGGCAGCAAAGCCGAGAAAGCGGACGATGAGACCGGCGAGAATCAGCAACCGAGCGCCGAAGCGATCGGCAAGCATCCCCCCAACCACGGTGAACCCTTGTTGGAAGAGCTGGCGTACGCCGAGCACGATGCCGATGGAGGCGGTCGCCCAGCCAAGTTGCTCGACGTAGTGGATTGAGATGAGCGGCACCACCATGAAAAAGCCACCCCACATCATGAATGAATTGACAATCATGACCAACATGCCAGCCTTGCGTTCGTTGGGAGTCAAATCACTCGGTTGCCGCATCATGCTCGTGCTCCTGTGTATGAATGGGCCCTTGACAAATTAGCGCCGTGTGTTGCCCTAACACACGCGTAAGGATGACGACATATGGGACACCATCTGGGTGTGAGAGCCGTTTGGCCAACGCATCAGTATCGACTGGCGACCCACGTTTTTTGACGGTAATGGCACCGCCATTGAGCTGACGTAGGCGTTGACGGAGCACACGCTCGTTAAACGGCAACGTTTCAATCACGTGCCAACAGCGTGCAAATGGCGTGTGTACCACTATAGCACCGGTTACATAGGCAATGTGTGGATCAATCATTTGGAGGTCATGCAGTGCCGCGAAATGCATGACCAGTCCAGCCCGAATCACGGCACTGTCTGGCTCGTAGATGTAGGCTTGGGGGACGCTGATTGGTACGGTAGTCGTGTCTGGCTGATTGGTGAGTCGATGGACACCATCGGCATGAATGACGGTTGCTTGCCGTTGCCAGTCGTAGGGCATGTCAAGCATGACCAGCGTCTCGCGCATGTCGCCAGATAACGACACACAATCAATCGCACACGGTTGGGCAAATGGCAGTTGCGTGTAATCGATGCCAGGGGCACATTTGATGATAATTCGGCGCCCAGGGCGGCGCCACTGATTGGCGAGCGCGAGGGGCGGCATGTAGTCGTCGGCATCAAAGATGCGCTTGCCGTGCTGGCGCCGCCCCGGATCGAAGAAGATAACATCGATCGTGTCAGGGATCTCGTATGTGGTTGCATCGGCTACGATACAGGTTGCATGCAGATTGCGTTGGGCTAGGTTGGCCTGGGCCAGGGCAATGCGAGTGGCGTCGGTGTCGATGGCGACTGTCGGGGCAACTGTGGCGAGCGTCATCGCATCGCCACCACAACCACAACAGATGTCGGCGATATGGGTGGCAGCGGCGATGTGCATCAGGCGGGCCTGGGCGACGCGTTCGTGGCTGGCTTGTTCGAGGGCCTCGCGGGTGAACCACAGCAGATGACCGTCGGCAAACTTGGTCGTTGCGCGTTGGCGCACCCATGCGAGCTCAAACAGCGCTGCAGCCTGGGCAGCATCGACGTGTTTGCGCAAGAATGTCATGCTCGACAAGTGTTGATTGGGATCAACCTGGTCGAGCAATGCCTGTGCCGCTGGGGTATGTAACCAGGCCACGATGGTGTCGTTCATGCGGTTGGTTTGGGTCGTTTGATAATGGCGCGCCATGTACCACCGGCGATGAGAATACCGACGATAATTACGACGAGTCCGATAACCGAGTTGCTACTGATTGGCTCTTGCAAAAAGACAAAACCGTAGATGACGCCGAATGGTGCGACAAGATACGAGACCATTGATACTTTGGTGGCACCGATGGTGTCGATGAGCCGGTAGTAGAGGATGTAGGCAATCGCGGTACAAAATACGGTCAAGATGATCATGGCGATGATCGAGCGCATGGATGGCATTGCAGTGGGGATGCCCTCCCATACCAGGGCAATCGGGATGAGCATGGCAGTACTGGTAATCATTTGGCCGGTTGAGGGGATAAGTGGTGGCATGCCGCTAAAGACGCGACGGCTGTAGAGGGCCGAGATGGCGTAGCAGACGGCTGCGCCGAGTACGCAGAGTTCGCCGATGATATTGCCCTCGGTGGCACCAGCGATGCCAATGGCAATCATGACACCCACGAAGCCGATGCCGAGGCCAATGACGCGTTCGGCATTGATTTTTTCTTCGGCACGAGTGACGATGTTAATCAACGCAGTAAACAGCGGTGTCGTTGCGCCCAAGATGGCAGTGGTGCTACTCGGGATGAGGCGTTGGCCCCACGAGATGAGCAAAAACGGTACGACGAGACCGAAGACGCCGACCGAGGCGAAGTTGATCCATTGGCTGCGATCGCGTGGCAGCTGGAGGCCGCTGACGCGCAGTGTGGCCCACAAAATCACGGCCGTGAAGGCAATACGGACTGCGACGAGGGTGAATGGGGTAATGTCGTCGAGGGCGATTTTGATGAGCATGAACGCGGCGCCCCAGATGGCTCCGAGTAACAGTAACATTCCAGTTTGGCGCGCGGTCATGGCACATCCTTTGATGAAACCGAATTATATTGCCACATCATAGCATGGTTGTGTTTTATGATGACGTACTTTCATCTACAATACACTTCTGAAGCTAGCACGAAAGAAGTAGGCGATGCAATCGTTGCGGATGGTCCCGCGAGCAGCGTGGCTCGTATTATTGCACAGTGTGTTATTTAACTTGGGCATGAGTTTTTTTGATGTGCTGTTTAGTTTTTATTTGGTCAGCATGGATTTTGGTATCGAATCAGCTGGTCTCGTGTCGACGACAACGCGTATGGCCGGTTTGCTGTTCGGCATCCCTGCAGGGTACTTTATTGATCGAATCGGTGCTCAGCGTGCGCTGATTGTTGGTGTTATCGGTTATGCAATCGGGATGATCGTGCTATTGATGATGCCGAGCTTAACGCTGTTGATTATCAGTCAGTTTGTAGCAGGATGTTTGTTTGCAGTGGGCATGTCGGCGCTGATGCCGTTGCTGACCCAAGCAACGCCACCTGAGCATCGCACGACGGTCTTTGGACTTAACGAGGCGTCGATGAGTTTGGGTTTGGTTGGGAGCATCGTGGCCGGCTGGTTTCCCAGTTGGTTAGCACCGCTGGTGGGGAGCGGTGATGCACAATCTGCCGAGGCATATCGTGCGGCTCTCTTCATTGGCTGTGTGGTGATGATATTTGCCGTGATACCGGTGCTCGGCGGTATCGGTGGGCGCAAATCGCGTACGGAGAGTGACACACCGGCATTTGTTGAAGATGAGACACCGCTTAAACCAACGCGCAAAATTGTTGGCTACGCAGTGGCGAGTATTTTTGTGGGGCTAGGTGCCGGGACGTTCTTGCCGTTCCAGGCGTTGTACTTTCGCATGGAGCACGGATTGTCCGATCAGCAAATCGGCTATGTGGTGGCCGGTGCGACAGTGATGATGGGGATTGGTGCCATGTTGGCCGGTCGTGTGCTGGGGCATCGTAATTTGCGCATGTGGGCTGGGTCGCTGCGCCTGATTACGGCCCCGGTGTTTGCCTGTTTGATGTTGCCCGTGTTGCCGTTTGCGATTTTTGGTGCGTTTGGGCGAGCGTTCTTTATGGGCGGGAGCTTTACGCTCAACGATGTGCTGGTGATGCAACTCGTGAGTGCCAAGCAGCGTGGGCGATTGGCGAGTTTGATGACGATGTTTTGGTCGTTGGGGTGGGGTATCTCATCGACAGCGAGTGGCTATTTGCAGCAGTCAATTGGCTTTGCGCCGCTGATCGGCATGAGTGCGGTGGCATACGTGTTATCAGGCCTGTCAATCTGGTATTTTGAACGAGATTAATCATGTTACAAACGATTCGAACGATCCCCGGTGCGGTATGGCGTGTGCTTGTGCATAGCACCCTGATTGGATTGGGGATGAGTTTTTTTGATGTGTTGTTTAACTTCTTTTTGGTCAGTATGGGCTATGCCGCTGATACGGTGGGGGTCTTGTCGACGGTGGCACGTATCGCGGGGTTAATTGTCGGCATCCCCGCAGGGCGCCTGATTGACCGAATAGGCTCACGACGCGCCTTGATTGCCTCGGTCATGCTCTACACTGTCGGACTCGTTGCCGTCGTTTTTGCGCCGAATTACCCGTTGTTGATTGCCAGTCAATTCGTGGTGGGGTGTGCGTTTGCGTTGTTGTTCTCGGCGCTATTCCCATTGTTGACGCAAACGACACCGCATGCACAACAAACGACAGTGTTCGGGTTTAATGAGGCGGCGCTCAACACGATTGGGCTGGTTGGGAGCATCGTGGCAGGGTGGTTGCCGAGTGTGGTGGCGCCGTGGTTGAATGTCGACGACCAGAGCACGTTGGCGTATCGGACGGTGTTGTTGATTGGCATTGCGATTTTTGCCTTGTCAAGTTTGCCATTGCTGGGAAATATGCCGACAGCGAGCAATACGGACTCCGATGGTGTGCCATTGCAGGCCGAGGTGCCGATGCGCTCTACATGGCGGATTGTGCAGTTCGGCGTGGCTGGTTTTATGATTGGCATGGGCAGCGGGACGTTCTTTCCGTTTCAGAGTCTCTTTTTGCGCACCCAATTTGGCTTATCTGACGGGTATGTCGGTACCGTGTTGGCATTTAGTGGGGTGGCGCTCGGTGTTGGGGCGATTGCAATCGGCCACGGTATCGGCCAACGCAATTTACGCACCTGGGCCAGTATCTTGCGGATAGCCGCTGCGCCTGCGTTGCTGTTGATGCTCGCGCCGACGTTGTGGATGGCGTTGATTGGGTATTATTTGCGAGCGTTTTTGATTGGTGGCAGCATTGCCCTCAACGACGTATTGACGATGCGCTTGGTGAATCCGCAGCAACGTGGCTTTGCCTCGAGTATTTGGAATATGACGTGGGCGGCGGGATGGGCGATTACCTCGACGCTGAGTGGTTTTGTGCAGACGCAGTACGGGTTTACGCCATTGTTGATTCTTGGGTCGGTGGCGTACGTGTTATCGGGGTTATCGATTTGGTATTTACAACGGGATGAATGAATTCAGCGCTGAATTCGCAGGAGGCGGTGGTGCAACTACGGCAGTTATCGTGGTCGGTCTGGCGCATGCTCATCTACAGCATGATTTTCGGCATCGGCATGAGCTTTTTCGATGTGCTGTTTAGTTTTTATTTGGT
>Ga0209972_10001446_pt1 | contig 20758 bp, 25 predicted proteins | sample NOAtaG_7_FD_187302 | JGI IMG/M metagenome (GOLD analysis project Ga0209972, IMG submission 187302) | Freshwater lake microbial communities from Lake Erie, under a cyanobacterial bloom - NOAA_Erie_Diel1S_2200h metaG (SPAdes) (version 2) | ecosystem: Environmental > Aquatic > Freshwater > Lake ... | reverse complement strand
ACCCGATGAAAACTTGAAAAACCTATTTGATATATTTGGATTCAAATAAACATGAACTTAAAAGAGGTTATCATAATAGAACTTGAACGCAATAAAAACTTAAAGGCGTTAGCAAAAACAAGGGATAGGAATGGCGACCTTTGGCAGAATGTAATGTTGTACTACCTAGAAATGGACGAAAGCAAATTAGTTGGAATATATAATGCAGGTTACTTGCCACAGCACTGCAACCTACTAATAACACGCTCATCGCTTAACTATCACGACCAAGACAAACACGCAAAAAAACAAGTGTACATTGAAGACATCAGCATAGACGTACAGGACGATGAAGAATATGCAGGTGAAGTTGACGAACTAGAAAACACACTTAACCATTTAATCAACACATTACCAGTCTATGACCGTGAGTTACTTAACCTAGTATATAGAGGTGTAGAGACGGGCAACGGGGAATATAAGAAGTTTAAGAATTTAGTTGAAGTAAGCAAAGAAACAGGCATCAGTTACTACACATTGCGGAACGCTTTAATTGAAATAAAAAAGACACTAAATGACAAAATCACGCATATTAATAATAAGAGGTAGTGCGCCAAATGGTGTAAGTTATCACCGTCTATACACGCCACACAACCGCTTAAACTTGGATGAGGGTTATACGGTGTATGATGCAGATACAATCGAAGAGGTAAGCGATAATGACCTTAGCACTATTGATATAGTAATATCGAATAGAACATTAACTGGAGTTGACAAAGAAAACAACATCAAACAGATTAAACGCATTCAGTCATGCGGGGCAAAGTATATAGTTGATGTGGACGACTATTGGTACTTACATCATGGACACGAACTTACAAAGTGGTGGAACAATAATAACATGACTTCAATCATTGAAGCCAACATTAAATACGCTGACTACGTAACAGTAACGCATGACTATCTAGGGAAAAAAACTAAAAGAGATTATCACGTATTCGAGAATGGAATAGACACAACACAAGACCAGTTTAAATTAGAACCAAAACGAATAAGTAAACCCGTAGCATTTGGGTGGAGCGGTTCAAGTAACCACTATGGAGATATAATGCTATTAAAAGAAAGCCTGCGCAGATTAAACGATGAAGAGGTAAACTACAAGATGTTATTTTGCGGGTTCAATCCTAATCTAAAACATTGTAAGGTTTACGAAAGGGTATTGAGCGCAGACTACACGGCAAATGATTATATAAATGTGGAAGGGCAGCCAGTAGATAAGTATGGTTTTATGTATGACTTGCTAGACGTTGCTTTAATACCTTTAGTGGATAACGATTTTAACAACTGTAAATCAAACTTAAAGATGTTGGAAGCGGGGTTTAAAAAGAAAGCCGTTATCGTATCAAACGTACACCCTTACACGTCAATAGTTAATCACGGGGTTAACTGCTTAAAGGTGAATCCAACAGATAAAAGGGGTTGGTATAAAGAAATGCTAAAGCTAATCAAACACCCCGAAATGATTACACAACTTGCAGAGCAGTTATATAAAGACGTGCAACCGTATGAGATTAAAAACATCAATAAAAAAAGAATATCACTATATGACAGTATCGGAAGCAATCCAAATAATAAAGGATAACATACCAGCGTATGAGCGCAACGCAGGGTATTCGAAAGACTGTGTCGAAGCGATTATCATATTACACTTGGAATGGTTTAAGAATCCACTGACCGCATCATGTAGAGAGTGCGTGCAATCGGGCAAGAATAGAGTTTTTAAATACTACTTAAATACATATAAACAAAAACAAAATGATACATCAGCAACCTAACATTATCTATTCTCATTCGGGAGGGCATGGGGATATATGCTATTCACTGGCAGCCGTTAAAAGAATCGGTGCAGGGGTTTTTAAAACAACCTTCGAAGACGTATATCACCGAAACATCAAGCCGTTACTTGAGGCACAACCATACATAAAGGAGTGTATATCAATCAACACACCCGCAATAGTTACACACAACCTAGACTTATTCAGGGTAACAGACGGTATAGGTAAAGTGCCATTAATACTAAACCACTTCAAAGCGTTCAATGTAAATGAAGATAACTGGAGCGAACCGTGGCTAACCGTACCGCAAAAGAAATTTATTAAAGGTAAATACGCACTAATAAACGTAACGCCACGATATACAGCTGAAGGCTTTGACTGGGAAAAAGAGATAGCCTATCTAAAACAAAAGTACAAACAACTTTTTTACGTAGGTTATGAGGCTGACATGGTAGGTTCGTTTCAAGATTTAGAATACTTTAGAACCGACAACAGTTTGGAACTTGCACAGCTTATACAAGGTGCTGAAGTATTAAGTTGCAATCAATCATTCGCATTAACAATCGCACAAGGTTTAGGTAAACCGTACCGCCTTATGGTAGCAGATAACCACACTAACTGCATTCACAGAGTACCCAATGAAACATTATTAAACTATGGAAATTAATAACTACAAATACCAGATAAACGAAAACGGTGTACTGTGTCAAGTAAACCCGAAAGTACCCGAAAACCTATATGATTTCAATTATATCATGGATGGGTACGGAAACATACCAGACAAACGATTTGCAATGTCACACCTTCGCTATGGCTTTATGGTAGGGGCAATAGGCAAACCTACTAAACTATTGGAGATTGGATATGGTGCAGGGGATTTTCTTAACGTGTGCCAGCGTGAAGAGATTGAATGTTTAGGTAACGATATAACAGGAATACCCGTACCGCAAAACGTAACCTTCACAAATGACATTTACGAACACGTAGACGTAGTATGTATGTTTGATGTACTCGAACACTTTGAAGATATTAATTTCATTAAAAATCTAAACACAAAGTATGTTTATGTATCAGTACCCAACTGTCACCTACCTGAAGACGAGATATACCTACAACACGTTTACCCGCATTTAAAACCCAACGAACACCTTTATCACTTTAATATGTTTTCACTTAAAAAACATTTCGAGGCAAACGGTTACAAACTGGTTCAAATGGGTTTTCCTGAAGACACCATAAGAAAACGTGCAGGCTATTTTAATAACATATTAAGTGCTATATTTGTAAAACAATGAAATACATACTATTCGCAATACTATTAAGAGTTGCATCATGTACCGATATAACAGGCGCAACACAACCAGTCGAAGAGTGGATACCCCTAGACAGTACATTTACAAAACAAAATTGTCAATTAATAATAAGACGCTCATACATTTATCGAATTGACGGCATAGACCACCAAATATCACACAGCATTGAAGTAATAGGTGAGCCTTGCAATAAAGAACAAAACACAAAAGAATAGACATGGCAAAGCATAAGTATATAGAAACACCTGAAAAGATGTGGCAACTGTTTGAGGCCTACCGAAAAGAGGTTAAGAGCAAACCCATACTAAAACACGTATTTGTAGGTAAAGACGGACAAAGCGAATACGAACAGAGGGAAAGACCATTGACGATTGAAGGATTCAGAAACTATGCAAGGAAAAACGTGTGTTGTGTTCAAGATTATTTTGCTAATACAAATGGGGCTTACAACGATTATTCGACAATCTGTCGCGCTATAACTGAAGAGATAAGGCAAGACCAAATCGAAGGCGGTATGGCAATGATTTACAACCCAAGCATAACACAACGCCTTAACGGGTTAGTAGACCAAAAGCAAGTGGAGATAAAAGAGCAGCCGCTTTTTGGGGATGAAAAATGAGTTTCGTTTACACAACGGCAATAAAGAAACTTCGCAAACTATCCAAGCGAATAAAGATAGTACGTGGGGGAACGTCAGCGGGTAAGACCTTTGGCGTACTTCCTATACTTATTGACCGTGCGACAAAACAGGCAGGTTTAGAAATATCGGTAGTAGCCGAAACAGTACCCCACCTTCGCAGGGGTGCAATGAAGGACTTTATTAAAATCATGCAGTCCACTAACCGCTTTATAGATGCAAATTGGAACAGGTCACTACTTACTTACAGGTTTTCAAACGGTTCGTTTATTGAGTTTTTTAGCGCAGAGCAACCCGACAAACTACGAGGCGCAAGGCGTAACATACTTTATATTAATGAGTGTAACAATGTAGACTTCGAAAGTTACTCACAGTTAGCCATAAGAACTTCAGACGAAATATGGTTAGACTACAACCCCGTTGCGGAGTTTTGGGTAGACACCGAATTAATTAAAGACCCAGATGCGGAGTTGATAGTATTAACCTATAAAGACAATGAAGCCCTATCAGATAGCATTGTGCGTGAAATAGAAAAGGCACGTAACAAAGCACCAACGTCCGATTATTGGTCAAACTGGTGGAAGGTATATGGGTTAGGTGAAGTAGGTACGCTGCAAGGTGTAGTGTATGAAGACTGGAAACAATGCGATACAATACCTGAAGATGCGAAGTTAGTTTCACATGGTATGGACTTTGGGTTTACAAATGACCCTACAACACTAATAGCTGTGTATAAGTCGGACGGTAAGTTATGGGTTAGGGAGTTACTGTACCGAACCAACATGACCAATAACGACATAGGCAATTACTTAAAGTCGCTGAATTTTAATCGAAACGAATTAATATGTGATAGTGCAGAGCCGAAGTCAATAGAGGAATTAAGGTTACAAGGCTTTAACGTACACCCAGCGATTAAGGGTGCGGACAGTATTAAGATAGGCATAGACATACTGAAGCGGTATGATTTAATGATAACAAAGGACAGCACTAACCTAATCAAAGAATTGAGAGGCTACACGTGGGATAAAGACAATACAGGTAAATACACTGGAAAACCAATAGACACGTTTAACCATGCACTGGATGCGTTGCGATACGTGGCGTTGAACAAACTGAACAACCGCCCTTCAGGTAAATATTCTACAATAGCAATTTAACAGCCTGTTTATATTTATAATCATGCTAGGTAACTATTATGATTTAACGATTAAACAGTTTTTAAACTTCAAGTCAATTACTGAACTGGAGAGCGACCCTGTATTGCGTAACCTGAAACTATTAGCGCTAATCGAAGACAAAACACTTGAAGAGGTTGAAGACCTACCAATCGGTGAATTAGTGAATAAAGTTAAAAAGTTATCACAGATTGAAGCATTAAAGCCTGACGAGAAGGTTAAGATGACAATTAAATTAAAAGGTAAAAAGTACCGTGTGAAATGGAAACAGCAGGATTTAACAGCAGCACAGTATATAGATGCTACACACTTTTGCAAGGACAGTACGAAAATCACTAACAACATCCATAACATACTAGCAGCCATATCAGTTGAAGTAGACTGGTTAGGTCGGGATAAACCTTATAACGGAAGCAAACATAAAGAGGTTGCCGACTTGTTTTACAATCACATGAAAATAAGCCAAGCGTACCCTATCATGCTTTTTTTTTGCAAATACTACAAGGAATTAGCAGAAGCTACCCTAACCTATTTGGAGCAGGAAGCCAAGCAAGCAGCGAAAGTAGTAATGGAGAAACATTCAGCAATAGGTGGGGATGGGTTGCAATAATTAACAATTTAGCTAATAACGATGCAACAAAATGGAACTACTACTTTAACATGAATGTAATTGAATTTATGAACATAGTGGTTTTCAGCAAAGAAAAAAGCGAGTACGAAATAGAGCAACAAAAGAAAGCGATTAACAATGTCTAGGGAAAGTGAAATAGGGGCTAAATACGGCAAGTCAATAAACGACTTCAGCACGGCATCTACAAATATCATTGAAGATATATTGATACAGCATTGCAATGAGGGGATAGATTTGATGCGTAAGCAGATATGGAAAAAGGCGAAGACAGGTCAGGCTTCAGACCTTGCACAATCGTTGCAAATAAAACCAAAGGAAGTAACACCTACAAAAGTAACCATCAGCACGGTTAGCGATATGGTTTACTGGGAGTTTGTAGACAAAGGCGTGAAAGGTGTTAAGAATAAAAACAAAGCACCACAAAGCCCATATCGGTTTAGGAATTTAGGCACACCGCCTGCAATGGTTGATAGTTTCAAAAAGTGGATTGCACGTACAGGCACAAAGGTAGTGGACGGAACACAGATGAGTTTCAAAGGCAAGAAACGCAAAACAGCATTAAAGGAACAGGAACGTGCAGCCCAGACACTAGCAGTACGCACAAAGATAGGAGGTATAAAACCAATAGACTATGTGAGCAAGGCAAACAACCCCAAAAGGAATAAAGATTTAACACGCAAGCTACGTCAAGGACTTGCAAGTGGAATAAGACAAAACATAAACATTTCAATCTATGGCAATAACAGTCGCATCAAGCCCAAACGATAACCAGCCAGCATATAATCAGGTACTGTTTGATATAAGTAGTAGCAATACTTCACAACCTAACTTCAACTTCGTTGTGGACGTTTACGTGAAACAGACTAGCGATGTATTGGCAGCACGTCTATTGTACCCGAAACAACCTAGCAGCACATCGGTAAAGATAGATATAAGTAATATCCTTAAAACCTACGTTACACACACCTTCGATTTTACTTCAAGTTTTTATCCTGATAGCAACGGGCAACTAGATTACTTCGTGCAATTTGGCGAAGCGTATGATGTGAGCGGTACATTAACTATTTATCCAAACCTGACACGCAACCCGTCAAGTAATTATAAGAGGGTTTACAATTCGATATTTGACTTTGAAGACTTTAGCGCAAATGTGTTGAACTCGTACCGCATGGATAACTTTGGTTTTTTAACGACCATACCTGAAGCGATAAAAGTAGAGCAGGGGGATAAAATACTTTTAAGTTACTATGACCCATCAGGAATAACAAAGAAAATAAAAACAGAAAAGGGCACATCGTTTACTGATACATTTACCCTTACAAGCGGTAAGTTTAAGTATAACATAATACCGTCAACTTATATGTACGCTAGTTATCCAGCTACTAACCTATACCAAACTGGCGATTATAAAATATCCATACTAGACAATAGTAACAACTCACTAGGTTTTATAAACATCGAAGTAAGTGAACCGTGTGGTAAATACGAAACATACCGCCTGCATTGGTTTAATAAACTAGGGGGTTGGGATAGCTACAACTTCACAAAGGTGTCGGTACAAAACGAAAGCATTGAAAAAAGTATGTACAAGAAAGCATTAAATATGCCGTACAATACAAGTGACAGGTTAATGACTATCTACAACACCCGCATAGTGGATGAGGTAACAATTAACAGCGACTGGGTGAGCGATGAGATGGCTGTATGGTTTGAGAATTTATTTACAAGTCCGTTGGTATTTTTAGAGCGACAAACACCCACATCACTAACACCCGATATGGTGGCAATAAACATAACCAATAGTAGCTACGAGAAACGTAAGTATTCAAACGGCAGGCAGCTACACAATATCACCCTATCATTTAACTACACATACGACAGATACACTCAAAGCCAATGATACAAACACAACTTATAATCTACGATAACGCAAGCGGTATAGTAAAGTATGAAATAGACCTATACGAGGACGTTCCGTTGGAGTTGACCAAACAGATTAGCGATATATCTGACCCGCAAAGCAGAAATGCTGACTATACTAAAACGATAAAAGTACCTGCAACTGCGAATAACAATAAGATATTCAACTATATATTCGACCTAGCAAGGTTCACCCGTAACGATAGTGGTATAAACTTTAACACAGACTTCAGCCCGATATATAAGGCAAACGCTATGCTGTACAAAAACAGCGTACTTCAGTCGGTAGGGTATATACAGTTGACAAATATTGTCAAGTTGCCTAACAACAGTTACGAGTACGAGATTAACTTTATCGGTAGGGTAAAAAATATTATAACAGATATTGAGAATAAATACTTGTCAGATATTGACTTGTCAGAATTCGACCACACACTAGATTACGACACAGTAGTAGCCAGTTGGAATTATAACCACGTAAGCGGGTTTGTGTACCCGTTAATAGATTACGGGCAAGTAACGCAGCAAGACATATACAAGTTAAACAACCTATACCCATCAGTATTTGTACGCACTATTGTAGACAAGATATTTACCGATGCAGGCTACACGTATCAGTCAAACTTTTTCAATACTGATATGTTTAAGTCGCTTATACTACCATTTAGCAATGGAGAGTTTAGGTTGACAGAACAAGATGCAGAAAATAGGACAGCGATTGCTGAATTGTCAACTGATACAGCAATTACATCATATCCAATTCCAAATGCTTTAACTGGATGGTTTTCTAGGGTTTATCCATTTGATACTATTCTTCAAGATACAAGTCCAGCAGGTTACAATACTACTGATTACAGCTATGATGTGCCAACTGGATTAGTTGGTCAATATAGGGTTACTGCAAATTGTATTTTTGAAATAGAAAATACAACTGCATTTACAGGAGAAATAAATATTCTTTTTACACTTGTTAGAGATAGAGGTGGTGTTTTAACAGCACTAACATCACAAAAATATACAACAAACACACTTTCACCAAATGACACACAATTACTTGATATAAATTTTACTGATGGAAACTATTATGACCTTCAAAACGGTGATAGTGTTTACTTATATGTTGATGAACCTTATATAATTTTTGGTGTGGGATGGAGATTTAGATTTTCTACAGGATTAACTCTTAAACAAGGTTCAAGTTTTCTTATAAGTCCTAACCCGATATTAAACACTATTGAAGGCACAAATATACCATTAACATCAAGTCTATCTACTGAAATAAAACAATCAGACCTACTTATATGGCTGATTAAAATGTTTAACCTGTACATTGAGCCTGATAAATACGATGACAGAAAACTAATAATAGAACCACGTAACACCTTTTACGATGCAAGTGCGATAGTTAACTGGACTAATAAAGTAGACTATTCACGTGACATAAACATTAAACCTTTGGGTGCGTTGAAAAACAAAACGTACCTGTACCAATATGAAGAGGATGATGATAAATTTAACAAGCGATATAAAAACGCATCCGAGTACACATACGGACACAGGAAGTTTGACATAGTAAATGACTTTGTAACAGATGAAGATGAAACTAAAATAGGCTTTGCGCCCACACCGCTAGCAGACTTCCCTTCATTACATAGCCGAATTACAACTCAAATAGCAACCGACAACAATGACGGCAAACTTGCATCAGTAAAACCACGCATATTGTTTTATAAGAAATATCAGTTTACCGATGCGCCTGATAAGTTTTGGGTTTTAGACACAATAGAATACGGGGCATTAACTATTTCAACATATCCATACGCAGGTCATATAGACGATGTGTTTACACCTAACTATGATTTGAGTTTCGGAATACCGACAGAGTTTTACTACAATGTAACCACGTACACGAATAACAACCTATTCAATCTGTACTGGAAAACATACATTCAACAAATATCAGACCCTGATAGCAAGCTAGTTGAAATGCACGTGTACTTGAATGAGTTGGATATATATAATTTATCATTCAGAAGCTACTACTTAATAGACAGACAACTATACATACTTCAATCTATTAACTACGATTTGAACAGCAGCGAACCTGCGAAGTGTGAGTTTCTAAAACTACCGAATAAGTATTCATTTTCTGGTCAGTCGGTAACGGTAAACGGTGGAGGTGGCGCACAAGTGGATAACGAAAGTATAGGTGTATGGGATGCAACTATGGGTAAAAGCGGTAATAACTACGGCAAAAATACAACAGCGTATGAGGCGAGTATATTTTTAGCAGGTGCGGATAACATAGCAGGTTCACAAGGAACGATAATAAACGGTGACAGTAATAACGCAGTAGGTACACACGTAACTATATTGGGCGGTAGCGATAATAACGCAGCATTGGATAACGTGACAATCATAGGAAGCGAAGGACAGACAGCAACGATTAACAACGAAACCATAATAAACAATGTTCAGCATCCATTCGGAAAAACAATAAGGCTAACCCCTACACAATTAGATGCACTAAACACCACACCAGTTGAGTTAGTACCTGAAGCCGATGGTTATCTGATAGAATACGTAAGTGCATACGCTGTATTAGAGTATGGTTCAACCGCATACGCTGGGCATAAACTTACGATATATCAAGAGCAAACAACAGACGAACCAATATCCGAAACAAATACTAGCTTTACTTCATCCACAGAATCGATAATGACTAATTTTAGTTTGATTGATAAACCAAACTTCACAAAAGACAGATTAATGATTGAAGCGAGTGGAGATTTAACAGCAAGTGGTGACAGTGACATACTAATAGTAATACAGTACAGATTAATAAAGATATAACATGGCAGAGAAAGAAAATATTATTTATGACATAAGCGTAAACACAGGCAATAGCGGTCAAAGTATAAAGTCAGTTCGTGCGGAGTTGCGTGAATTAACGCAGCAAATGGCAGGGCTTGATGTGGGTAGTAAGGAGTTTACAAGGGCTGCCCAGCGTGCAGGTGAATTACGTGACAGGATGGACGATGCACAAGCTGCCATTAAAGCGTTTAACCCTGAACAAAAGTTCCAAGCGTTTGCAGGTGTGTTAGGTGGAGTTGTAAATGGGTTTACTGCATTACAAGGAACGATGCAAATATTTGGGTCAGAAAGTAAGGACGTTGAAAAAATGATACACAGAACGCAAGGTGCGATAGCATTAGCGACTGGTGTTAATGGTTTGTTGGGGATGAAAGACCAGTTTATTATTTTATCAAACGTAATTAAAACGCAGGTAGTAACGTCATTTAACACTTTAGGTAAGGCAATACGCAGCACAGGTATAATAGCGTTGGTGGCTGCATTGGGTGTGTTAATTTATGAGTGGTATAAAACAAAGTCAGCAACTGAAGCAGCAGCCAAAGCACTTGACCAGTACAATAAGTATTCGGAGAAAATGAAAGAACTGCAAGTTGAAAACATGAGGGGTAGAGAAAAAGAAAGGGAAGACATTAAGCGGAATATGAATAAAAACCTTGAAGAAATTGATGCAGCAGTTAAAGAGGAAACATATACCGTAGCACAAGGTGAGGAATTAAAAAAACAAATACGTATTAATGCTGCACACGAATTAAGAGACCTAGAAACTAAATTCGCAAAAGAGGATAGGGAAAAAAGATTAAAAGACCAACAGGATATTGCCAATGATTTAATAGAACTTCGAAGGGCTGAAGGTATAAATACTTTGAGCGATGCTGAAGAACTTTACGCACTTGAACTTCAGCTATTGCGTTATCAGCATCAAAATAAATTAATAAGCGCAAACGAATACGCAGCCAAAAAGAAACAAATAGAAAAAGACCTAGCAGACTTTGAACAGATGATGGAAGACAGAAAGTTGCAGGCCAAACTTGCAACACTTCAATCTTCAGGTCAAATACTTACACAACTATCAGGGTTAGTAGGTCAAGCAACAGCAGAGGGTAAAGCATTGGCAATAGCTGGCACAACAATAGATACTTACGTTGCTGCATTCAGAGCGTATACAGAAGGTTTAAAAGTTGACCCGACAGGCATATTCTCAATAGTAGCAGCAGCATCGGCTACATTGGCTGGTATTACTGCTGTAAGAAATATAACCAATACACAAGTTCCTAATTTTGGCGGTGGCGGTGGTAGTCTACCTTCATCGGCTGCACCTAGTGCGCCAAGTTTTAATGCAGTTTCACCTACATTTAGAATACAAAACGCAAACGAGCCAATAATTACTAGGAATATACGTCAAAATGATAGCAGGGTTTACGTACTAGAAAGCGATATCACAGACACACAAGAAAGGGTGAACATGATTAAGCAAAAAGCAAGGGTTCGATAAATTTATATTTATATACAATGGATAATACATTACCGATATACCGTTTTGTTGTAGGTGAAAATGATGAAGCCGAAGTTACAGCCGTTGCGTTGGTAGACACACCCGCAATAGAGATTAACTGGCAGGCGTTTAACCATAACATCCAGTTTAAGTCAGACAGCGAAAAGCGTATTATAAGCGGTGCGTTAATGGTTGCTGACCTACCTATTTACAGACGTGACGAATTAGGAGAATATTACGGTGTGTTTACCGCTGAAGACGTGTACAACATCCGCAATAAGTTTCATAAAAAACAATACGGCCACGAGGTTAACGCAATGCACAACCCAAAAGACTTTATCGAAGGGGTGTATATGATTGAAAGTTTTATCATTGACAGCGAAAGGGGCATACATTCACCGCAAGGCTTTAACCTAAAAGACGGTAGCTGGTTTGGTTCGTACAAAGTAGACAACGAGGATGTGTGGAACGACTTTATAAAGACAGGTAAATTCAGGGGTTTTAGCGTTGAGGGAGTGTTCGGGATGGAGAAGATAGACCGCAAACCAGTGACCATTATAGAGCAGATAATTGACATCGTAAAACAAATTAAGGACTAAAAAAGCAACGGATAAAAGCATTTATATTTATAAGTAAACATAATAACATGACACGCAAAGAGGCATTTGAAAAAATCAAAACCCTATTAATGGGTGAGGATAAAGAGTTTGGCAATGCTAAACTAACAGACGGTACTATCATTCAATGGGAAGGCGAACTGGTTGAAGGTGCGCCCGTATTCGTTGTAAGCGAAGATGGAAACACAACACCTGCACCCGATGGTAAGCACGAACTTGAAGATGGAACTTATGTATCTACCGTTGGTGGTTTAGTTGTTTCAATCGAAACCGAAGTAGAGGATAAAAAAGAAGTTGACGAGGCTATGGCTAGCGAGTTTGAAAAAGCGTTTGCCAATCACGTTGGTGAATTTGCTAAACTGATTGACAGAGTAGCAGCACTTGAAACTAAACTGGGTGAATACGAAAGCAAATTCAGCGAGGTTAACGAGGTTGTAAATTCAACTAAAGCAGACACCGAAAGCAAGTTTAATGCAATCAAAGAAATCGTAGAAAGCATTGCAAACGAGCCAGCAGCAGAACCTGTAAAACCAACTGCGGGTATGTTTAGAATCGAGAAAAAGCAAACTACAAAGCGACCAATCGCTGAAGTAATAGCAGAATACAAATCAAGATAATTTTTTAACAATTTAATTTAATAAAGACATGGCATTTCAAGTCGGTAGTTTAAGTAACTACACCAAAACAAATGAGCAGATGCTGCTCGTAAAATCATTCTTTGAGCCTAAAACGGCTTCATTGATGAGCAAATTAACAGGGGTTAAATCTTCAATCCAACTTCCTAATTTAGATGACACTTTAGTATGGCAGACAGGCGGTACTTGCGGACTGGTTAATGCTTCAGGCGATACCACAATCGCAGCACGTGTACTTACCATTGGTAAAGTAAAGTCAGAAAAATCATGGTGCGTTGCTGACCTTGAAGCAAAATACACCCAGCTTTTACTTTCACCGGGTTCGCAGTACGAATCATTGCCGGGCGGTATTGATGAGGCTTTCATGAATACAGTAATGGGCAATCAGGGTCAACGTATCGAACAAGCTATTTGGCAAGGTGATACAACTGCATGGCAGGATTTCTTAAACAAGTTTGATGGTTTAATTAAAATCATTGGCGCAGCTTCAGGAGTTGTACAAGCTAATGCTACACCGTTTATCGCTACACCTGCAACTGCAATTACCGTATCAAACATTATAGCAGTATTGCAAGCTACTTACAATGCGATACCAGTTCAGATATTGAACAAGCCTGACCTGCGTATCTTCATGGGTACTGATTTAAGCAGATTGTATCAGACTGCGTTGATTAACGCTAACCTGTTTAACTTTGTACCTGCTGCTGATTCACTGGGCGAATACTACTTACACGGAACTAACGTGAAGATTGTACCAGTTGACGGACTGAATAGTACTAACAAACTTTACGCTGCACGTACATCTAACTTATTCTTGGGTGTTGACGGTGAGGGTGAAGATGAGGAGTTGAAAGTATGGTACAGCGAAGATTACGACACCGTTTACATGAGAATGAAATTCAAAATGGGTGTTCAAATTGGCATACCAACTGAAGTAGTACGTTTCACATTATAATAACACGGGCAGGGTAACACCTGCCCTTTAATAATTTTTCAAAATGAGTTGTGCAATAGTAACTGGGTACACATTAGACTGCAAAGATGCAGTAGCAGGTATTAAAAACCTGTATATAACTGAACACGCCAACGTAACGGCTGTTACCGAAAATGCGAGCGGATTCGTTACCGCAATCACTAAAGCAGGTGGTACTAAATTCTACAAGTATGAATTAGAGCCACGTGGTCAAAATAACTTCGCACAAGCCATACAAGCTGACCCTACCGTAGGTACAGTAGCTTACGAGCAAACTGTAATAGCCAATTTCGTTAAACTAAAATACGAAACACAGGTTAAACTTGAAACTTTGGTTAAAAACCGCACAATGGTTATAATCGAAACTAAAGACGGCAGTTATTTCTTGTTTGGTAAAAACTTTGGCATGGAAGTTTCGGCAGGTTCTGGTAATTCAGGTCAGGCGATGAATGAATTTCAAGGTTATCAACTAACCTTTAGCGCAATGGAAAAAACATTTGCGAATGAAGTTTCATCAACCATCATTAGCGGGCTATTAAGTTAGCGTTTGTTTTCATAGTTTTAATTGGGTTAAGGGGCGAAAGCCCCTTTTCTTTTTAGCAAAATTTATGGGCATTTATATTTATATGTATGATTAGAATAAACAAGGGGGAAGTAAACACTATTACCGTAACGCTTTACGAAAATAGCACAGTTGCTAATCCAATCTATTTATTTTGCTTTAACAGTCAACAAACCAATGTAGATTATTACTTCATTGCGAATGATACTTCGCAGTATTTACGCAGGTATAATCAGTTTGAAGTGACCGAAACAACAAACCCAGACACGTTAAATGGTGAAGTGGAACTAGGGAATGAAGGGTTTTATAATTACTACATCTATCAAACGAACCTACAAAGCACATCAGGATTAACGAATGCAAGTGAAGCGGTACAGGATATAGTTAAAGAGGTTGAGAACGGGTTAGTGTGGGTAGTGCCTGAAGCAACAAGTACAATAACATATAACCCACAAAGTAATACAGCAATAGTATATAACAATGACTGATTTTAAGAACAGCACAATAGTCGTAAAGTTTGACAATAACAAAGTACCAGCCTTTGTAGAGCCAAAGAAAAACGGCAAACAAAAGTGGGTGAAGTATGGAGAAACAAATGACTATCCACAATTTCTTGTAACGCTATTTAATCGCAGTGCGAAACATAACGCTATATCCACATCAAAACAATTATACATAAAAGGTCAGGGTTTTACGTTTGACCAAAACGGAATGGAAGGGGATGACGTAGCTAAATTGCAAGCGTTTGTTGATGCCCCTAATCCGTATGAGAAGTTAAATGATTTAATGGATAAAACGGCACTGGATGAACTGTTATTCGGTGGGTTTTACCTTAAAGGCGTTAATAGTAAAAAGGGTGAGTTTTCGGAACTGTACCATATCGATTATTGTATGGTTAGGAGTAATGAAGATAACACCGAATTTTACATCGCTGAATGGTTAGACGAAAACGGAGCGGAACGTACCAATATAAGACCTGATGAAATAAAAACTATACCAGCGTACAATCCTGATAAAAAACAAACAGAATTTATATTCTATTTTAAGTCGTATAGACCGAATATAAAAACATATACACTACCTGAATACATAGGCGCAGTACCAGCTATTATAACTGATGCGGAGATTGCTAACTTTCACAGGGCTGAAATTCAAAACGGTTTCAAAGGTAGCCGAATGATTGTGTTTAAGAATGGAGTACCTAGCGATGAAGAGATGAAGTCAGTTGAGCGTAGAATGAAAAACAAGTTTACGCCAACAGATGCAGCAGGTAGTTTGGTAATTGACTTTGTGGATGACCCTAACCGTGTGCCTGAAATAATCGCACTGAATGGGGATGACTTTGACAAACGGTATGACGCTTTAAATAAGACAATACAAGAAGAGATATTTGTAGGACATAAAGTTACCAGCCCGATGTTATTCGGTGTGCGTACTGAAGGGCAATTAGGTGGCAGGAATGAAATGATTGATGCGTTCAATTTGTTTCAAAACACCTACATAACACCCAAACAACAGATACAAGAGTACGTATATAATATTTTCTCACCTGTTAAAGGCAAGTTGAAGATTAAACCTATTGAGCCTATCATGCCATCGTTTAGCGAACAGACGTTGACACAGATACTTTCTAAAGACGAGATGCGTGAAATAATAGGACGTAAGCCTTTGCAGGTTGTAAGTGAAGTAACCGATGTTAAACCAGCGGAGTTGAAAATGTGTCACCAGTTTAAAAAGTTTAATGACAAAACAGACTTTGAAGTATTTAGCAAGTATGGTGAACCAGTTGACGGTTACGAGGCAATAGGTTTTAGACGTACAGTTTTCAGTAAGCAGGATTTTGCATTAAACAAACTGGAAAAAGGTATTTTAGACCTGATAAAAAAGACACCAAACATAACCATTGAAGATTTGGTTAAAGTTTTAGATAGCGACAAAACAACTATCCAAAAAGCGTTAACCAATTTGGCCCAAAGCAACATGATAGAGCGCAGCAAAGATGCGTGGAAGTTGACTGACAAAGCGGAAAAAACAAAGCTACCTACATTTGAAGATTTGTTTATTCGTTATAGATATATATTAAGACCCGATGCGCCTGCATTGATAGGAGAAAGCCGTGACTTTTGCCAAGCTATGATGGCTAACCCACGTTATTTCTCAAAGGAAGACATCGAAAACATAAGCAAAGACTTGGGAGATATATACGGAATACCTAACTACGATGCGTTTTCAATGCGTGGCGGTTGGTATCATGACCCAGTTAAGGATGTAAACCTGCCATATTGTAGGCACATTTGGATTTCAGAATTAGTTAAAAGAGTAAGGTAATGGCTAAAGTATTATTTTTAAGCGAAGCAACATTAAAGGCTGAAAGCATACTACAAGACAATGTAGACATGAAAGTAGTTAGCCCTACTATATACGATGTACAGCAGTATTATATATTACCGATATTAGGCACGTCACTTTATAATGACGTAGTAAGTCAAGTACAATCGGGTACAGTAAGCGCAGCATATCAAACTTTGCTAGACACGTATATACAACCTACAATGATTTGGTATTGCCGTTACGAGTTACCAATGAACATGAACTATAAATACTTCAATAAGGCCGTAGGGGTGCAGAATGCAGATAACATGACACCCGCAAGTATTGAAGAGATAGCTTACATAACAGACAGGGCGAAAAACAAAGCCGAATGGTATGCTGAAAGATTGACAAAGTTTTTATTAAGCAATCAAACAACCTACCCGCTATATTTAAACCAGCCGAATGCAGATATAGATACTATCTTTGCCAAGCGCACAAACTACACATCGGGCATGGTAATAGGTGATAGTGATTGCTGCATGGGTAAGTATAATTTTACTGGCATAGGCAAGAGCAAATCAATGTTAAACCGAAATTGCAATGACTGCTAAAGTATCAAAAAAAAACAGAGAAAAGCTAAAACAATTTATACTGAACAAAAATGGTATTCTACACCCTAAATCAAGTAATAAATCTAATAAGTCAGATAAGCCTAGCACACAAGCAGGTAAATGATTTCGGGTTTGGTGAGCCGTCTAGTATATCGGCCAGCGAACAGATAGCTTACCCTTTGGTGTGGATGGACATACAGCCATCAAGTATCAGCGAAAAGACGTTAAGCCTAGCTGTAACTCTTTATGTACTGGATATAGTAAGAGATAACGAGGATAACGAAACAGACACATTAAGCGATTGTTTAAGCATCGCACAGGATATTTATGCGGAGTTAGCTAATCCATCGTATGAAGATTACTTTTTAATTCAGTACAGCGCACCTTTAACACCTATACGTGAGGGATTCCCTGACAAAGTAAACGGTTGGCAAATAGATTTAATACTTGACTTACAACAAGTGCGTGATAGGTGTCAAGTACCTTCATTCCCAATACCTAACCCTGAAGTAGAATGTAGGCCAGCGATACTTACACTTAATGGCAATACATTTTTAACCGTACCTAGTGGGGATGTTGAGAATATAGTACTACAAGATACGAATAACAATCCAGTAACACCAGTTAGCGTGGTGGGTAGTGTGATAACCGTACCGAATACAGGCGGAGGTGGGGATGTAGTACTTGAGCGTACAGACGACACGGTAGTAGAAACGGTGACAGCACCTGCGAACTTTGAACTTGAAGATTTAATCATTGAAGTAGTAGATGAAAATGACAACCCGATATTTAGCACAAACCAACTTGTATATACAGAGGACACAATAGATATAACAGCGTTGGCAGAATGTAATAATTTAATAAACCTTTCAAATTTAACAGTAAGTAACACACAACCAGTTGGAGAACCTGACGGTTCGTATTGGTTTCAACCTTTATAAAATAAAATAACATGGCATCATTTAACAAATTCAATTCACTTGTAGCAGACCTTGCAAACGGTGTACACAATTTAGCTACTAACCAGTTGACGGTAGCATTAACCAACACAGCACCAACTGCGAGCAATAGTACGCTAGCAGATATTACGCAAATAAGCTACACTAACCTTTCAAGCAGAAACATTACTACAACATCAAGTGCACAATCGGGCGGTCTTTATTCGCTTGTATTAGCTGACTTGACGTTAACCGCAACGGGCGCAGTAGGTCCGTTTCAGTACGTAGTAATTTACAACGAAACATCACCAAGCGATTCACTGATATGTTGGTATGATAGAGGTTCGGCAGTAACGCTGCAAAGCGGTGACAGTATCACTATTGATTTTACAGACACACAAAAACTGTTTGAATTGACATGATAAACGTAGGCGATTTGGTGAAGTTAAAATCACCCTTTAACACGTATTACCCTGACGTGTATAAAGTGGAAGGTATTAATGAAGCTAATAATGCTTACATAATAAATGGGAGTGATTACGACATAATATATATACAAAAATGGCAATAGCAACATTAGATGAAGCACTTGCAGGAATGCAGTGGCCGAGACAGTTCAACAAAGCAGCAACACCGACACTCGTAGCGGGTAGGCCGTGGTCTTTGTGGGGGTTAGGTGGAAATCCTGGCGCAGGTAGCTGGGATACTACTTTAGCAGGTGTAGCGTTAAGCAGCACATCAGCACAAGTAAACGGGCAAATTAATTTTCAAGACGGTGGCACAGGTATCAATACTTATTTAGCAAGATTTCAAGGGCAGGCAACAAACGCAGGCACGCTAATACTTGCAGATAGGTTGTGGCATAATGGAGGATTTACAATCACCCAAACAACCGCACAAACAATTAACTCCGCAACCTTCCCCGCACGTGATGCGAATGGAAGTACAAACGGTGTAGGTGTTTTATTAGGTTTGGAAGTATCAGCAGCAGCAGGCGCAGCAGCTCCGACAATCACAGTTGAATATACCAATAGTTCCAATAACGGTACACGTACAGCGACAAATAGTTTCCCAACGGCAAACTCACCCGCAGCAGGTTCATTCTTCCCGCTCGGTTTACAAAGCGGTGACGTTGGTGTGCGTAGCGTACAGTCTTTGACTTTATCAGCATCATGGGTGTCGGGTACGATTAACTTGGTTGCGTACCGTCCTTTGGCTTATTTAGAACTAACGGCAGCACAAGTGCCGAATGCTATTGATGCACTTACAAGTGGTTTCCCAAGATTGTATAATGGTTCAGTGCCTTACTTAATATATGTTTCATCCACTACAACCGCAGCCAACGTATCGGGTACAGTAGTTTGGACACAAGGATAACATGAATAAATTAAGCGACATACTTGTAGGTTATTCTTTTGGTGCTAAAAACAAAGGCGCAAAGGGTATGATGCTTATAAACCAGCGCATCGGATTTTCGGATTTAGATGCAACTGAAAAGACTATCTACACAAATTGGTTTTTCGGTTCGCAGGGTCAGGCTATCACACTTACCTGTTCAAAAGGTACGTTCAATTTAACTGGTAAAAACGCAGACATAAAAGCAACATACCTGCTCGATTCAAATTCAGGTTCGTACTTGCTCACTGGTTACAACGTAAGCCCTATTTTTAACGCATTAGCAAGCGCAGAAAAAGGAAGCTATACGATAACTGGGTTTGATACAGCCGTTCCTTATAATGGATTGTTAAACGCTTCAAAGGGTAACTACTCAATAACAGGAAAACAAGCCGATGCTTTGGTGAGTTACTTGTTAAGCGGCAGCAAAGGCACGTACACGCTTGTTGGTAAAAATATCAACATAACATTAACGCCCGCTTCGAATGGTTTTATTTGTACTGTATTTCACAACGGGCAATTTATCGAAGGCATATTAAAGATAAAACAAAGCGGTGTTTATAAGGACTTAAAAGGGTACAAAAAAGTAAACGGTAATTATAACGAAATATGACACTACCTAATTTCAAATTAAAGATTGTAGCAAAGCAGCCTATTTGCGAAGATGCAACTGCGGTGTTAAAAGACACAGCTAATAACACTATATTAACTGAGGCTATTCCAAGCGGTGCAACAGAAAACATAATCGCACCAAACGCAACGGTAAACTTAAACACCGCACCATTTATTTCGCCACGTTCAAACCAAACGGTAAACGTTGAACTTGTAGATGCGTTTGACGATGTGCCAAACTACACG
>Ga0209972_10001445_pt1 | contig 20766 bp, 18 predicted proteins | sample NOAtaG_7_FD_187302 | JGI IMG/M metagenome (GOLD analysis project Ga0209972, IMG submission 187302) | Freshwater lake microbial communities from Lake Erie, under a cyanobacterial bloom - NOAA_Erie_Diel1S_2200h metaG (SPAdes) (version 2) | ecosystem: Environmental > Aquatic > Freshwater > Lake ... | reverse complement strand
CCACACGGCGAAGACCTTCGTGCCGTTCTCGGCCGTGACCGATGGCGTCGCGCGGGTGCGGGAGATCGTGGCCGAGGCACAGGCGCGGCTGGCGACGGGGCGCGGTACGATCCTGTTCGTGGACGAGATCCACCGCTTCAATCGCGGCCAGCAGGACGCTTTCCTGCCGCACGTCGAGGCCGGAACGGTCACGCTGATCGGGGCGACGACGGAGAACCCGTCCTTCGAGCTGAACCCGGCGCTCCTGAGCCGCCTGCAAGTGCATGTGCTGCGGCCGCTGACGGCGGCCGACGTTCGTGGGGTGCTGGAACGCGCCCTGGCCGACGCGGAGCGCGGGCTCGGGGGACTGGCGCCCGGGGGCGGGAATTTCGTGCTGGCCCCTGAGGCGGTGGCGCTGTTGGCGGAACACGCTGGCGGGGATGCGCGGCGCGGGCTGACGGCGCTCGAGGCGGTGGCGGAGGATGCGCTCGGGCGCGGTGCGGCCTCGGTGTCGGGCGCGGAGGCGGCACGGGCATTGGCGGTGCGGTTGCCGGCGTACGACAAGTCGGGCGAGCAGCACTACGACCTGATCAGCGCGTTCATCAAGGCGATGCGGGGGAGTGACAGCCAAGGCACGCTCTACTGGCTCGCGCGGATGGTGCAGGGCGGGGAGGACCCACGGTACGTCGCGCGGCGGATGGTGCGGTTCGCGAGCGAGGACGTGGGGCTGGCGGATCCGCGGGCACTGTCCATGGCGATGGCGGCGAGCGAGGCCTATCGGCAGCTGGGGACGCCCGAGGGGGAACTCGCGTTGGCGGAGTGCGCGGTGTACCTGGCGACGGCGCCCAAGTCGAACGCCGTGTACGTCGCTTGGCAGGCGGCAACGGCCCTTGCGGCCGAGACGGCGTCGGCCGAGGTGCCGCTTGCGCTCCGCAACGCGCCGACCGCACTCCTGCGCGCCCTCGGCCATGGCGCGGGCTACCGCTATGCGCACGACGAACCCCCGGACGGCCAGCATCTGGATGCGATGCCGGCCGGCCTCGAGGGCCGGGTGCTGTACGAGCCGGGGCCGTACGGGTTCGAGAAGGAGATCGCCAAGCGGATCGCGTGGTGGGCGCGTGGGGGTCGGCCGGGCTAGATTCAAAGGCTGCGAGCGAGGCGATCGCGACCCCCATTTCTCGACGACGGCATGGCGAAGCGTACGGCGCTGGTGACGGGCATCTCGGGACAGGACGGCGCCTACCTGGCGCGGTTGCTGCTGGACAAGGGCTATCGCGTGATCGGCGCCCACCGGCGCAACGCCGGTTCGTCGCCGTGGCGGCTCACGGAGCTGGGCATCCGGCAGGACATCGAGCTCGTCCTGCTGGACCTCGCTGAGTACAGCAACATCCTCCGCTTGCTCGAACGGACGAAGCCCGACGAGATCTACAACCTCGCCGCGCAGAGCTTCGTCGGCGCCTCGTTCGACCTGCCGATCTACACCGGTGACGTGTCGGGTCTCGCCGTGGCGCGCTTTCTCGAGGCGACGCGCACGGTGGCTCCCGGCGCGCGGTTCTACCAGGCCTCGACGTCCGAGATGTTCGGGAAGGTCCAGCAGATTCCGCAGTCCGAGACGACGCCGTTCTACCCTCGCAGTCCCTACGGGGCAGCCAAGCTGTACGCGCACTGGATGACGGTGAACTACCGCGAGGCGTACGGCACGTTCGCCTGCTCGGGGATCCTGTTCAACCACGAGTCGCCGCTTCGGGGCCTCGACTTCGTCACGCGCAAGATCACCACGACGCTGGCCGAGCGCGCGCAGGGGCGTGCCGGGGTGCTGGAGCTGGGCAACCTGTCGGCGCAGCGCGACTGGGGGTTCGCCGGCGATTATGTCGAGGGGATGTGGCGGATGCTGCAGCACGCGACCCCCGACGACTACGTCCTCGCGACGGGCAGCACGCACACGGTGCGCGACTTCGTCCGATGGGCGGCGGAGGGGATCGGGCTCGCCCTCGCCTTCGAGGGGGAAGGGACGGAGGAGGTCGGCCGGGACGCGAAGACCGGGGCGGTGGTGGTGCGGGTGAATCCGGAGTACTTCCGACCAGCCGAGGTGGACCTGCTGGTCGGGGACGCGACGAAGGCGCGCACGGTGCTCGGCTGGGCGCCGACGATGGACGTGCGGCAGCTCGCGCAGGTGATGGTGGAGGCCGACGTGCGGCGGGCGATGCGCGGGCCGATACTGGGTTAGCGCGTCGGCGCGACCGGCGGCTCGGCGCGACCGGCGGCTCGGCGCGACCGGCGGCTCGGCCTGGGCGGCGGCCCCCACGGTGGGCAGGCCGACGGCGGAGGCGCGCCAGCGCTTCGCGGCGATGATGTTGAACGCCGTGCCCAGGAGGGGGGCAATCTCCGGCGACCGAAGCAGCGGCCGCGTGCCCACGGCTGCCAAGACCTACTGTGCAGCGTCTTGCGCGCCGAGAGAAGAATCCGCACGGGAGGGCGAGAGCCGGCATGAGGTCCGGCGCCGCAGCATCGCGTTCGTCGAGCGGACGGGCGCTCGACGGCCGACCTAGCCGTAGTTGGTGAGGACGTTGTTCACAGCAACGCGGCGAGCCTGCTGGCGGGTGGGATAAAGCCCAGGGCTGTGTGGCGTCGTTCGAAGTTGTAGAAGGTGAGGAAGGGCGCCAAGGCCCGGGTGCGCTCGCGGGAGGGCCGGTAGGCGCGGGCATTGGCCCAGTCGGCGAGCATCGTGCGGATAAAGCGCTCCGCCTTGCCGTTCGTCTGCGGCCGGTACGGCGCGGTGAAGCGCTGGCCGATGCCCAGCTCGAGGGCGGTCGTGGCGAAGGCGAGGCTCTGGTAGCAGCTGCCGTTGTCGGTGAGCACCCGCTCGATCGGGACACCGAGCCCGGCGAACCACGCCGTGGCGCGCTGCAGGAAGCCCGCCGCCGTGGTGCCGGTCTCGTTCGCGAGCACCTCGGCATAGGCGAGCCGTGAGTGATCGTCGATCGCCACGTGGACGAACTCCCAGCCGATGCCGCAGGCGCGCGCACGGCGGTCGCCGTGGATGCGGTGCCCCACGCGGCCGATCTTCCCGAGCTGCTTGACGTCGAGGTGGACGAGCTCGCCGGGCTAGGCTCGCGCGTAGCGTCTCACGGGCGTCGCGGGCGCCAGGGCGGGCAGGCGGGCGAGGCCGACGCGCCGCGCGTGCGTGACGACGGTCGACAGCGGCAGCTGGAGGTGTTGCGCAATGCGGGGGCTGCTCCAGCGTCGGCGGCGGGCCTTCTCAATCTGGCGGCGGCGATGCCGGGGCAGCAGGGTGGGCGAGCGCTGGGGCCGCGACGAGCGGTCCGTCCACTCGGGCGCGGCGACGGCCGCACGGCGGAGCCACTTGTAGAGCGTCTGGCGGGAGACGCCGACGGCGGCCGCGACCTGGGTGACGGGCTCGCCGGCGTGGACCCGGGCAACGGCCCGCTGTCGCCCGCGGGCCGTCAACCGTGCATCTTGGTGGTGGGAGTTCACAGGACCTCTGGTGGGGGGGAGATGAGGACTCGACACCCGCAGCTTGCTCTCACTACGTCCTGTGAACAACCTCCTCGCAAACTACAGCTAGCCCGCGCGTCTGGCGAAAGTCTCTTTCGCAAAAGAACGCGCCCCTGCTGCAAACGCTCACCATGAAGATCCAGAGGACCTACGGCATGATCCGTCCCCTCGTAACTCTTGTCACTGGCGGAGCCGGCTTCATTGGCTCAGCGCTCGTCCGCCACTTGGTCCGCCGCGGCGACCGGCTCGTGGTCAGTCTCGACGCGCTCACGTACGCCGGCAATCTCGATTCGCTCGGTGAGGTCGCCGACTCACCTCGACATGTGTTCGTGCGGGCCGATGTCGCCGACGCTGATGCCGTTCGCCAGGTATTCGCAAAGTGGCAGCCGAACGAGGTCTATCACCTTGCGGCCGAGTCGCACGTAGACCGCTCGATCGATGCGCCGGGCGAGTTCATTCGCACCAACGTCGTCGGTACATTCGTTATGTTGCAGGAAGCCATGCGGCACTATGAGCGACTTGCCTTGGAGGCGCGCGAAACCTTTCGCTTCCTCCACGTTTCCACCGACGAAGTCTTCGGCTCACTCGGGGCCGAGGGGGTCTTCACGCGAGAGACGCCCTACGACCCATCCTCGCCCTACAGCGCCAGCAAGGCCGGGTCTGACCACCTCGCGCGTGCGTGGCACCGCACGTACGGATTGCCGGTGCTCGTGACGAACTGCTCCAACAACTACGGCCCCTGCCAGTTTCCCGAGAAGCTCATTCCGCTGATGATCCTCAACGGTCTCGAGGAGAAGCCGCTACCAGTGTACGGGGCGGGGACGAATGTGCGCGACTGGCTTTACGTGGACGACCATGTGGCGGCACTCGCGGTTGTGATGGGCCGCGGCACGCTTGGCCGAACCTACCTCGTCGGGGGCGGCGCCGAGCGTACCAATCTTGAGGTCGTCGAGGAGCTGTGCGCCTTGCTCGATGCCCGCCTTGGCCGCGCGGGCACTACCGTTACTCGGCGGCTCATCACGTTTGTCGCCGATCGGCCGGGCCACGACTTCCGCTACGCCATTGACAGCGGCGCGCTGCGCACCGAACTCGGCTGGAACCCGGCGGAAACGTTCGAGTCGGGTCTGGCGCGTACGGTGGATTGGTACCTGGCCAACCGCGCGTGGTGGGAGCGCGTGCGCTCCGGCGCGTACCGTGGTGAGCGGCTCGGGCTGAGGGCCTCAGCGTGAAGGGCATCATTCTCGCCGGCGGTGCCGGGACCCGGCTGCACCCGGTGACGATGGTCGTGAGCAAGCAGTTGCTACCGGTGTACGACAAGCCGATGGTCTACTATCCGCTGTCGGTTCTGATGCTCGCAGGGATCCGCCAGATCCTGCTGATCTCGACGCCCGAAGACCTGCCGCGCTTTCGCGACCTGCTCGGCGACGGGCGGCACTGGGGGCTCGAGCTCCGCTATGCCGAGCAGCCCGTCCCTAACGGGCTGGCGCAGGCGTTCGTCATCGGACGCGACTTCGTAGGGACCGATGCCGTCTGCCTCGTCCTAGGCGACAACATCTTCTATGGCCATGGCCTGACGACGCTTCTGAGCGAGGCGGCCACCACGCCCAGCGGCGCGACCGTCTTCGGCTATCGGGTGAACGACCCCGAGCGCTACGGCGTCGCCGAGGTGGACGCTGCCGGCCACGTGTTGTCCATCGAGGAGAAGCCGGCGGTGCCGAAGTCGCCGTGGGCGGTCACGGGCCTCTACTTCTACGACAACTCGGTGCTTGATATCGCTGCCGCCCTGGAGCCCTCGGCCCGCGGGGAGTACGAGATCACCGACGTTAATCGCGAGTACCTGCGTCGCGGCGAACTCCGCATGTCGCTCCTGGGGCGCGGCTACACGTGGCTCGACACCGGGACCCACGACTCGCTACTCGAGGCGGCGCAGTTCGTCGCGACAATCGAGAAGCGCCAGAGCGTGAAGATCGCCTGCCCGGAGGAGATCGCCTTCCGGAAGGGGTGGATTGAGGCCGCCGACCTTGAACGCCTGGCGGCCTCGCTCAAGAACAGCGGGTACGGCGCCTACCTGCGGCGCGTAGCCGCAGAGGGGCGCTGATGCGGGCCGAACCGATGGGGCACGGCGGCGTCCTTCGTCTCGAGCCGCGAGTCTTCCGTGATGACCGCGGCCGGTTCGTCGAGACATGGCACCGCGAGCGGTACGCGGCCCTCGGACTTGCCGGGCCGTGGGCGCAGGACAACGTGTCGGTCTCGAGGCGCGGGGTTCTCCGTGGGCTGCATGCCCAGCACCCGACGGCCCAGGGCAAGATGGTCACGGTGCTGCAGGGGCGCGTCTTCGACGTGGCGGTGGACATCCGTACCGGGTCGCCGGGATTCGGCACGTGGGTTGGAGCCGAGCTCGACGGCGAGTCCATGGCGGCGCTGTGGATTCCCCCTGGCTTCGCGCACGGGTTCCTCGTTCTGTCCGACGAAGCCGTCTTCGCCTACAAGTGCACCGCCCCGTACGATCCTGCTGCGGAGTTCTCGGTCCGGTGGGATGATCCACGAATCGGCATCCGGTGGCCGGGGGGCGTGGCGCCCCTGCTCAGCGCAAAAGACGCGATGGCCCCGATGCTCGATGACCTGCAGCGGGCCGGGCGGCTGCCGATCGGCTGAGACGGCCCGTCAAGGCGTTGGCGTGAGCAGGCGCTCGTAGATCGCGAGCGTCGCCTCCACCACCCGCTCCACCCCGAAGACGCGCTCGGCAAGCTGCCGGCCGGCCGCCCCCATCGCGGCACAGCGGGCGGGGTCAGTCAAAAGGCTCCCTAGCGCTTCGGCCAACGGCTGAACGGTACGGGCCGGGACGAGCAATCCTGTCACCCCGGGCTCGATGGCGTCGCGGCAGCCCGGAACGTCGGTCGTCACAACGGCTCGGCCGCTGGCTGCGGCCTCGAGAAGCGCCTTTGGCAGCCCCTCGCGATACGAGGGGAGACACACAACGTGCGCCGAGGCGAACACCGCCGGCATGTCGGCGCGGTACCCCCACCATTCGACCACTCCTTCGGCCTGCCACGTCGTGAGCTCGGCGGCCTGCACGGACGCGGGATTAGGGTCGAGGTCCCCGACGAGCGCGAACCGGGCGTGAACACCGTCCTCGCGCAGCCGCCCGGCGGCCGCCACGAATTCGCGGACGCCCTTGTCGCCGAGCAGGCGAGCCGGGAGCACGACCACGGGTGGCCCATCGGGGAAGGGGGTCGGAGCGAAGGCCGTCAGGTCCACGCCGCTTCCGCGAATGAGCGTCGTGGCGTCACGCCGGACCATGCCGGCCTCCTCGAACTCGCGCCGGTCTTCATCGTTTTGGAAGATGAACGTCCGGTTTGGATGCGACGTGAAGCGGCGGTAGGCGGTGCGAATCGCCAGTCGCCGCGCCCGTCCCGTCCAGCTTTCGTCCAGGAACACGAATCCAAGGCCTGACACTGCGTTCACCACGCCGGGTACCCGCGCGAGGCGCGCTGCCATCGTGCCGAAGAGCACGGGCTTGAGCGTCACATGGTGCACCACCGACGGCGCGAGCGCCCGATACAACTGGACGAGGCGCCTCAGCGCCGCCAGTTCGGCGCGTGGCGCGAGTCCCCCGCGCACGAACGGGATCTCGTAGAACGGGAAGCCGCGCTCGGCGATCACGCGGGCCGCCGCGGCGTCGCGGTCCACCGACCGGGCGGACGCGATCACGTGCACGTCCCATCCGGCCGCCCGCGCCGCCTCGGCGATCGGCAGCCGGTGCGACGCGAAGAACGCGGCGTGGTTGACCGTGAAGACAAGCCGCCGGGTCACGACCGGGCGCGTGGTGCCCACTAGGTCGTCAGCGCGACGTGACGACGGCGCGCCGGGGGAGGGCGTCAGCGACCGGGGGGCTGCCGGACGCGACGGTGTCGCCAGCCGGAGCCACGCCGGAGGGGGGGACCTCGGCCGGTGGCGCGGCGGGGGCCACCGGCCGCGACGGGGTCGGCACGGCGAGCATCCGCAGCCCGAAGGCGACGAGCGCCACCGCCACGACGAGCGCGGCCCATAGCGCGGCCTCGGGGGCCACGAGGGTCAGCCACGCCGGCGTGGCGGCGACGACGGCCAGTCCCCACAGGACGGCGACGGCCGAGCGCTCGGACAGTCCGAGGAAGACCAACCGATGCGAGAGATGATCGCGCCCCCCCTGCGAGACGGGGCGCCCCTCGCGAAGCCGGGCGATCGTCACGACGGTGGTATCGAGGATCGGCACGGCCGCGAGGCCGATGGCCAGGATCGGCGTCGTCCCGGCCGGGAGCAGCGGCGCCGCGGCCTGGCCGGCGCGCAAGGCGAGCCAGGCGACTAGGAAGCCCAGGACGAGGCTGCCACAGTCGCCCATGAACACGCGCGCGGGGTTCACGTTGTACAGCAGGAAGCCCGCACAGGCGGCCGCCGTCGCGGTGGCCATGACGGCACCGACCACGTCTCCCTGCGTCGCGAGCACGAGCGCCGCGATGGCCGTGCTGACGGCGACTACGCCGCTCGACAACCCGTCCATGTTGTCCAGGAGGTTGACGGCATTGGTGACGCCGATGACCCAGATCATCGTGAGCGGGAGCACCGCGACCACCGGCCAGTGCGCGCCGAACCGCCCGCCGATCCACCAGGCCAAGGCGGCCACGCCCACCTCGACGACGAGCTTCGGGAGCGGATTGATGTGGATGCGGTCGTCCACGGCCCCGAGGAGGTGCAGGGCGAGGATGGCGAGCAGCAGGAACCCGCTCGCGGAGGTGCGGACCGGCGCCGCCGCGAGGCTGGCTACCAGGATGGCCACGACGATCCCGATGCCCCCCATGACCGCCACCGTTCGCGTCCCCCAGCGGTCGGGCCGCGGGTGCGCGACCCACCCGCGCGACTTGGCGAGCGCGATGACCAGCGGCGTGCCCGCGACCGCGACGCCGAAGGCAGTCGCGGCCGTGGCGGCGTAGAGCGTCGTCCCGTTCACTCGCTGACGGCGTCGTGTCGGACGTGGTCAATGACGTCCCGGAGGATGTCGTCAATGGACCGCATCGGCGTCCAGCCAGTGGTGCCGGTGATCTTCGTGAGGTCCGGCGTGCGGCGGCGCATGTCCTCGAACCCGTGCTTGAAGACCTGCTCGTACGGCACGTGCACGATCTCGGAGCGGCTGCCGGTCATCTGCTTGATGCGGCCGGCCAGGTCGTTCATCGAGATCTCGAACGTGTTCCCGATGTTGAAAACCTGCCCGATCACCCTCGGGTCGGCCATGAGGAGCGCGACGGCGCGGACGGCGTCGGCGACATGGTTGAAGCAGCGGGTCTGTTCGCCGTCGCCGTAGATGAGGATCGGCTCGTTGAGGAGCGCGCGCTGCACGAAGTTCGGGATGACCATCCCGTACTGGCCGGTCTGCCGCGGACCGACCGTGTTGAAGAACCGGCCGCACACGACGGGCAGGTGCTTCTCGTCGTGGTAGGCCAGAGCGAGGAACTCGTCGAGCGCCTTCGAGCAGGCGTACGCCCAGCGCCGCTTCGACGTGGGCCCGAGCCGCCAGTCGCCGTCCTCGCGGAGGGCGTCAATGGATTCGTCGGTCTCCATCATCTTGCCGTACACCTCGGACGTGGAGGCGACGAAGACGGGGAGATCGCGCTGGCTGGCGAACTTGAGGACGTACTCGGTGCCGGCGACGTTCGTGACGATCGTCTCGACCGGCTTCTCCATGATCAGGCGCACGCCGACGGCGGCGGCGAGGTGTATGACCGAGTCGGCCTCGCGGACGGCGGGGCCAAGCGCGGCCGGGTCGGTGATGTCGCCGACGGTGATCCGCACGTCGGGCCGGTGCGAGAGGTGGTGGACGTTGGCCAGCCGCCCGGTAGACAGGTTGTCGAAGATGTGGACCGAATGGCCCTGCGACAGCAGAAACTCCGCGAGGTGGCTGCCAATGAAACCGGCGCCGCCGGTGATCAGGACGCGCATGCGATGGATGATGGATGACGGCCGTCAGCGCCGACGGCATAGAGCGAGCCGGTCCCGGGACGTGTCCCGGCCAACCCGGCAGGCCTGCCAGACGAAAAAGTACCTAGATTAGCGGGGCTTTGCCATGCGCGCGGTGGAGCCGATGCGGGTGCCGTCGGCAATGTGCGCTGCGTCACGTCCTCGCTCGCCCGTCCCGTCTCCCGCGTGTTTCGTCGCTTCACCGCCAACGTCGGCCGGATCTACGCGGCGCAGCTCGTCACCGGGTTGCTGGGCGTCGCCTTCGTGCCCTTCGCCGTGGCGCGCCTAGGGCTGGAAGGCTACGCCCAGTGGTCGGTGTACGGGGTGCTGCAGGGCTACATCGTGCTCGCCGAGCTCGGACTGGGCAAGAACATCGTCCGTCTGCTGGCGGCCACGGACGATTCGGCCGCCCGCCTGCGGCTCCTGCAGACCGCCGCGGCCACCTACGGCTTCGTGGCGGCCGGCTTGCTGCTCGCCGCGTGGCCGCTGGCCGTGCTGGCCTCGGACGTCATGTTCCCCGTTGCCCAATCGGCACGACCCATGGTCCGCGGGATCGCGCTCCTTGCCGTCGCGGACTACCTGCTGGGCATCCCGACGGCCGTGCGGGTGGGCGTGGCGATGGCCGACCGGCGCTTCGACCGGCTGGCGCCCTACAACGCCCTCGCCGGGTTGCTCCGCGTCGGGGCCGGGGCGGCCGCGGTGGCCTTGGGTTGGTCGCCCCTCTGGGTGGTCGCGGCGACGGTCCTGCGCCGGCTGCCCGAATGGCTGCTGGCCCGGACCCTGCTCGTGTCGTTGCCGCGCGGATGGGCTCGCCCGCGGGCCGAGCGCGCCGCCGTACGCGAGTTCGTCGGCCAGACGCTGGAACTGTCCACCGCGCAGCTGCTGCAGGTCACCGTCATCTCGATGGGCACGTTCCTCGTCGGATGGCGGTCGGGTCTCGCCGGCGTGGGCGCCTTCCGGGCCGTCTTCGACGTCGTGTCCAAGGTGTGGTTCTTCTCCAGCGGGATCGGGGTGGTGCTGTTCCCGACGCTGGCCGGCGCAGTGTCGAGCCCGTCCCGTCGAGCGGAGGTCGCCGGCTTGCTGCCACCCCTCCTGAGCTTGAGCTTCGCCGCCTACGCCATGCTGGCCGCAGCGGGGAGCGTGGCGACGCCCGTGGCCGTGTCGCTCCTGCGGTTCGAGTTCCCGGAAGCCCGCGCCGTCTTCGCGCTGCTGCTCGGCGGCATCGTCTTCACGGCGCACGCAAACGTATCGTACGAACTGTTGCAGTCACTGGGGGCGTACCGTCGCGTGGCGGTCCTCAACGCCGCCACGCTGGTGCTGTACGTCGCGACGACGTGGGTGCTCCCCGTCGCCAGCCCAACGGTGGCCGTCGCCTCCGCTTGGTGGCTGGCACAGCTCGCGGCGGCCCACGCTGCGGATGCCCTCGCGTTCGCCGCGATCGAGGCGGGTCCCGTCCCATGGGTCCGTCGCATGGCGCCACTCGTTCTCGCGGCGACTTCCGTCTGGGCGGCCATCCGACCGGGCGCCGCCTCGCTCGGCGCCGTCGGCGCCGCAGCGCTGGGGACGGTCGTGCTCCTGCCGTCCCAGTGGCAGCGCGTGGTGCGACTTCGTCGTGCCACGACCATGCCCGTCCCGTCCCTGTCCTGATCCCGTTCCGCCGTGTCGCCACGCTTCACCATCTTTACGCCCACGTTCAACCGGGCACATCTGCTGCCGCGGCTGCACGCCGCCCTGGAGGCGCAGGAGAGCCGGGACTTCGAATGGCTCATAGTGGACGACGGATCCGTGGACGATACGCCGGACGTCGTCCGTCCGTGGTTGACGATGGCGGGCTTTCCCGTGCGATACGTCCGGCAGGTGAATCAGGGGAAGCCCGGCGCGCACAACACCGGGCTTGCCGCGGCGCGCGGGGAGTTCTTCTGCGTCCAGGACTCCGACGACTGGCCCCTGCCGCACGCCATCCGCCGTTTCGCCGAGCTGTGGGCCGAGATTCCCGCGGAGCAGCGCCATCGGTTCACCGGGGTGACGGTGCATACGCAGTTCCCGGATGGTCGCGTCGTGGGGCGCCGTTTTCCCGAGGCCCGGATGGACTCCACGATACGGGAACTGGTCGCCGCCGGGGCGTTGGTCGGCGACAAGTGGGGCTTCCATCGCACGGAGATCGTGCAGGCGTATCCCTTCCCCCGCTTTCCCGGTGAGCGCTACGTGCCGGAGGGGCTGGTGTGGAACCGCATCGGGCGGCGGTACCTGATGCGGTTCGCCGACGAGATCCTGCAGGTCAAGGAGTACCAGCCCGGGGGCATCACCCGGCACGTGCGGCGCGTCCTCGCGCGGTCGGCCAAGGGAACGTGGCTCTTTCATCGGGAGATGCTCGATGACCCGTTGCCGCCGGCGTTCCGCCGACGCACGGCGGTCAACGTGTTTCGGTACGCGTGGCTGGGGGGAGGGTCGGTCCGAGAGTCGTGGCGGGCGGTGCACGACGGGCCGTTGGCCGCCGCGGCCTCCGCCGCGGGCGCGGTGCTGGCCCTTAGGGACCGCTGGCTGTCCCGCTAGTTTCCTCGCGATGTCCGTGGATCAATTCACCGACCGGCCGCTGGCCGACCTGTACCCGGACCTGGAGCGTCTGGGGGCCGAGTACCATCATCGGCATCACACCGAAGGGCCGCTGTTCACGCCGGCCGTGCTCGCGTGCCTGCCTCGAATCGTGCGCTTCGACAGCGCCACGCCGCACGGGCTTGTGCTCGGCTGCGGGCCGGCGCCGCGGGCCGTCCTTGCGATGGCGGACGCCGGCTTCGTCGTGACGGGGGTCGAGCCCGTGCGCGACAACGTGCGGACTGCCACGGCGTTCGTCGGGGAGCGGGCGACCGTCGTCGAGGGCAGTGCGGAGGCGATTCCGCTCCCGGACGGCAGTCAGGATTTCGTGCTCATGGAGAGCGTGCTCGAGCACGTGGATTCGCCGCCTCGCAGCCTGGCGGAGATCTTTCGTGTGCTCAAGCCGGGGGGGCTCGTGTACATCTACACGACCTGCCGAACGAAATTCCATCCGCGCGGCTTCAACGGCGAGTACAGCGTGCCGTTCCTGAACTGGTTCCCGGCGGCGGTGCGCGAGGCGTACGTGCACCACCAGCAGCACTTCGCCCCGGCGCTGGCGAACTACAACGCCAGGCCCGCCTTCCACTGGTACACTTACACCGAGCTGGTGAAGCTGGGGCGCTACGCCGGCTTCGCGCAGTTCTATTCGCTGCTCGACGTGGTGCCGCCGGACAGCCCGTTCGTGCAGGGGAGCCGCCTGCGCCGGTGGCTGATGCCGCGAGTCCAGCGCCGGCCGTGGCTGCGGGCGTTGGTCCTGACCCAGACGGGCGGCTCGATCTTCATGGTCAAGCGGAAGGCCTGAGATGTGCGGCATCGCCGGCTGTTGGAGCCCTGCCGATCCCGCGGCGGCATCGCCGGCCCTGATCACGGCGATGACCGATCGGCTGCGCCATCGCGGGCCGGACGGATCCGGCGTCTGGTGCGATCCGGCCGTGGGCATCGCCCTTGGCCACCGGCGGCTGTCCATCGTGGACCTCTCGCCGCTCGGCGCCCAGCCGATGGCGTCGCCGAGCGGCCGGTACCAGATCGTCTTCAACGGCGAGATCTACAACTACCGCGCCCTGCGCGACGTGCTCGCGGCCACTGGCGCGACCTTCCGCGGCCACAGCGACACCGAGGTGCTGCTGGCGGGGATCGAGCGGTGGGGCTTAGAGCGCACGCTGCACCGCGCACACGGGATGTTCGCGATGGCGTGCTGGGACGTCGAGCGGCGCGCCCTGACGCTGGCGCGCGACCGTACAGGCGAGAAGCCGCTTTACTGGGTCGTGCAAGGCGGACGGCTAGCCTTCGCGTCCGAGCTCAAGGCGCTCGCCGCGCTGCCGTGGCTCCGGCTGGAGCCGTCCGCCGACGCGGTCGCGGCGTTCCTGCGCTTCAGCTACGTGCCGACACCGCACGCCGTCTTCCGCGGGGTCGGAAAGCTCGAGCCCGGCACGTGGCGCACCTTCACCGACCTCGCGGGCGAGCCGGCGGGCGCGGCCGGCACGTTCTGGTCGGCAGCGGCGGTGGCGCGCGCAGGGCTCGACGATCCGCTGCCCGGTGACGAGTCCGCGGCACTCGATGTCCTCGACGGCGTGCTGCGCACCGTCATCGGCGAGCAGATGGTGGCCGACGTGCCGCTCGGGGCGTTCCTCTCGGGGGGCGTGGACTCGTCGCTCGTCGTCGCGCTGATGCAGGCGCAGTCGTCGCGGCCGGTGCGGACGTTCACGATCGGGTTCCGCGAGGCGCGCTACGACGAGGCGGCGGCGGCCGCGGCGGTGGCGCGGCACCTGGGCACCGACCACACCGCGATGGTCGTCTCGCCGGAGGAGTGCCTTGCCGTGATCCCGCATCTGGCGACGATGTACGACGAACCGTTCGGTGACTCGTCGCAGGTGCCGACGCACCTCGTGGCGGCGCTCGCGCGACGGCACGTGACGGTCTCGCTGTCGGGCGACGGCGGCGACGAGGTCTTCGGCGGCTACACGCGCTACCTGTGGACCGAGCGACTGTGGCATCGGGTCGGCGGCTGGCCGGCCATCGCACGCCGCGCAGCGGCCCGGGCCGTCCTGACCGTGCCGACGGAGGCGTGGGACGGGGTGGCCGCCATGGCCCGTCCTGCGCTGCCGCCGCGGCTCCGGGTGGCACAGGCGGGCGACAAGCTGCACAAGGCGGTGGCGCTGCTGCGCGCGGACTCGCTGGACGGGGTGTACGACCGGCTCATTTCGAATTGGTTCGACGGGCCCGGCGCCGTGCGAGGGACCACGCGCGCGGTCGCCGCCTGGCCCGACTGGGTCCAGCCCGCCGACGCGCCGTCGCCCCCGCTGCCGCGCATGCAGTACCGCGACCTCGTAGGCTACCTCCCAGACGACATCCTGGTGAAGGTGGACCGGGCGACGATGGCGGTGTCGCTGGAGTCACGGGCGCCGTTCCTCGATGCGCGGGTGATCGAGCTCGCGTGGCGGCTGCCGGTGGGCCGTCGCGTCGTGAACGGGCAGGGGAAGTGGGCACTGCGCCGGCTGCTCGACCGCTACGTGCCGCGCACCCTGATCGAGCGCCCGAAGCAGGGCTTCGCCATTCCCGTCGCGGAATGGCTGCGTGGGCCGCTCCGCGACTGGGCGGACGACTTGCTCGGTGCGGCCAGCCTCGCCCGCGATCCCTTCCTCGATCCGGCACCGGTGCAGGCGCTCTGGCGTGCGCACCGGTCGGGGGCGCGCAACCACCAGGCGTCGCTCTGGAACGTCCTCATGTACGTCGCCTGGCGCGACGCGTGGCACGACGCGTCGCGCGGCGCCCCGCGCTGAGTCGTGCGCGTCCTGCACGTCATCACCGGACTCGGCACCGGCGGGGCCGAGGCGATGCTGGTCAAGCTCGCGACGGCGACGTCGGCGGCCGTGACGCAATGCGTGGTCTCACTCCTCGACGAGGGGACCTACGGCGCGGTGCTCGAGGCGGCGGGCATCCCGGTTGTCGCGCTGCGGGCGGGTGGCGTGCGCGACCTGCCGCGTGCCGTGCGGGCGGTGCGCCGCGAGGTGCGCGCCTTCGCCCCAGACCTCGTGCACACGTGGATGTACCACGCCAACGTGGTCGGCGGGCTCGCCGCGCTGGGCACCGGGCGGCCGGTGCTGTGGAACATCCGGGCCAATCGCATCACGCGCGACGTCGAGCGCACGGCAACGGTGCTCCTGGCCCGCGCGAGCGGGCCGTTGGGCTGGCTGGTGGCGTCGCGCATCGTCTGCAACTCGGATGCGGCGATGCAGGCGCACGCGGGGTGGGGGTACCCACGCGGGCGGATGCTCCGCGTGGACAACGGCTTCGACACGGCGCGTCTGGTTCCTGATCCGGCGGCCCGGCAGGCGTTGCGCGATCAGTTGGGCGTGGCAGACGACGTCTCGCTGGTGGGCATGCTCGGGCGCTACAGCCCGATCAAGGGACACGACGCCTTCATCGCGGCCGCCCTGCAGGTGGCCGGGCACGGGAGTGCCCCCCACTTCGTCCTCGCCGGCCCCGGCGTGGATGCCACGGCGTCACCGTTGCGCGAGGCGGCGCGGCCGCTGGGCGGGCGCGTGCATTTGCTCCGGCCGACGAAGCCGGAGGCCTTCTTCCCGGCGTTGGACCTCGCCGTGGTGCCGTCGGTGGACGAGGCCTTCCCGAACGTGCTGGGCGAGGCGCTGTCCTGCGGGGTGCCGGCGGTGGCGACCGACGTCGGCGACTGCGCCCGGGTGCTGGGTGATGCCGGACGCGTGGTGCCCCCTCGGGATCCGGCGGCGCTCGCGGCGGCGATCACGGCGATACTCGATCTCCCGGCGGCGGTCCGGCAGGGGCTCGGGCGTTCGGGACGGGCGCGGATGGACCGCGAGTTCTCGATGGCGCGGATCGCCGAGCGATACGTCGCGCTGTATCGGGAGCTGGCCCGATGATCCGCGCCCTTGCGCTCACCGGTGGCGCGACGGTTCCGAGCGCACGGTTCCGCGTCCGGCAGTTCCTCGGACGGCTCGAGCGCTGGGGCGTGGCGCTGGAGGAGCGGGCGTCGCGGGTCGGCAGCTATCCGCCCGTCGCGACGTGGCAACGTCCGGGGTGGCTCGCGGCCACGCTGCTCGACCGCGTGCCGGACGTGGCCGCCACCCACCGCGCCGACGTGACGGTGCTGCAGCGGGAGCTGGTCTCGACGCTCGTCACCCTCGAAGGACTCACGAAGCGGCCGCGCGTGCTGGACGTGGACGATGCCCTGTGGGCGTTGCCGCGGGGCGGCTTTGCGGCCCGCCTCGCCCGGCGCTGCGATCGGGTGATCGCGGGCAACGCGTTCCTGGCCGAGTGGTTCGGGCGGCATTGTCGCGACGTGATGATCGTACCGACGGCGGTGGATACGGCGCGTTTCGTGCCGGCCGGGCGTCCGCCCTCGGCGTCGGTCGTGATCGGGTGGTCCGGGGCGAGCGGTGGCCTGCCGTACGTCGAGGCGCTCGCGCCGGCGCTGGCGGCCGTGATGGCGCGGAGGCCGGAGGTGCGGCTGTGCGTCCTGTCGGATCGGGCACCGCGGCTCGAGGGGCTGCCACCCGAGCGGGTGGAGTACGTGCGTTGGCGGCCGGAAGTGGAGGTCCCCACGATTCAGGGGTTCGACCTCGGCCTGATGCCGCTCCGCGATTCGACGTGGGAGCGCGGGAAGTGCTCGTACAAGATGCTGCTCTACATGGCGTGTGGGGTGCCGGCCCTAGTGTCGCCGGTGGGGATGAACGTGGAGGTCCTTGCGCACGGCGAGGTCGGGACGGGGGTGCCCGACGGCGCGTGGGCGGAGGCGATCCTCGAGTGGGTGGACGACTCGGCGCGGCGGGGCCGCGCCAGCGGCGTGGCGCGTCGGGTCGTCGAGGAACACTTCGCCCTCGAGGCGCTCGCCCCGCGGCTGGCCGCGGCGATCGCAGGCCGATGACGGCCATCGCCGCGGGGCTGCCTGACGTGCCGTCACCCGCCGTGGCGGCGACGGGCACGCGTCGCGCCGTCCTCGCGCCGGTGCTGCTGGTGCTGGCGCTGTTCGGACCGTCGTCGATCGGCGGGGTCGTCAACCCGACGCTCGTCCTCGGATGGTCGGCGGTGACGATCGCGCTCTTCCTCTCCCCGCTCGCGGCGGGACGGGCGCCGTTCCGTCCGGGTGGCCTCTGGCTCGGCGCCGCCGGCGTATCCGTGCTGGCGGTGGCGACCTTCGTCTCACCCTACGGACAGTTGGCGCTGGGGGCGCTGGTGCCCTATTCGGCGGCGTTTGCCCTCCTCGCGTTCCGCGCGGGCGAGCTGCCCGTCGGCCGCGGCACCGAGCGCTGGCTCGCGGTCGCGAACGCCATCGTGCTCGCGCTCGGCGTGGCGATCGTGTCGGGCAACGACGGGGTGCGCACGTGGCTCGTCCAGTGGTACACCGTGGTGTACGACGACCTCGTCGCGAACATGACGGGGTGGCGGAAGCCGGTCTTCTCGTTCGGCTCGCACTCGACGGCGGCGTTCGCGTACTACCTGCTGTTCCTGCTGCAGTGGGAGACGTGGCGCGCGAAGGGGACGCGGGTGGCACTCGTGCTGGCCATCGGCAATGCCGCGGTCAGCCTAGCGCTGACGTCCGCGGCGGCGGCGGGATTCGCCGTGCTGGCGCTGGTGCGACTCGCCCGTGCACCGCGCGGTCGGCTCTGGGTGTGGGGGGGCTTCGTGGCGCTGGTGGCCGGTGGCGTGGCCCTCGCCGGGGAAGCGCTCGGGCCGCTGGCCCTCGATGATGTGCTGCGCCTCGCCTTCGGCGCCGACGACGGCGGCTTCCGGGGCCGCTATTTGAGCGGGGGGACGATCGCCGGCAGCATGAGCTACATCGCCGAGCATCCCCTGCGCCCGGTGGGGCTCTCGTACTCGACGGACGTCTTCTACGGCGACTCGGGGCCCGTGGAGCAGCTGCTGCGGGGGTCGGTGCCCCTCCTGCTGCTGGTGTACGGCGGGGTGATCGTCTGGGTGCGGGCCGAGGTGCGGGACGCCGGGCACCGCCGGCAGTTGCTCGTCGCACTGCTGCTCTTCGAGTTGGGCTTCTCGTCCCTTACCTTTTTCCGGTTCTCCCTGTTGCTGCCGTTCGTCGTCGCCTACCTGAACCACGTGTCCGACCTCCGTCCCCGGTCGCCCGAATGAGCGCCGCGCCCCTGCCTTCGGCGCCGCGGAGCCAGCCGCGCGCCCTCGGTACCGCGTCGTCCCCCTCATGGTGGGTGGCGCTGGTCGAGGCGCTGCCGCGTCTGCTGCTCGTTGGCGCGGCGGCGGGGGCGCTCGTCGGGGCGGCCACCCTCCTCCGGCCGCGAAGCTACGAGGCCGCGGTGACGGTGGCGACCGTGTCGGGGAGCCGGATGCCGTCGGGCCTCGGGTCGCTCGCGGGGCTGAGCGGCCTGTCGCTCACGGCGGGGCTCACCGCGACGCCAGACCTCGTCGCCGGCCTCGTGGTGTCGCGGCGCGTGCTCCTCGCGGTCGCCGACACGACCGTTGCGGGCGCGGCCCTGGGGCAGCGCGTGGCCGAGCTGTCCGCTCCGACGCCCTGGCAGATCGAGCAGGCGATGCGGCAGCGAATCAGCGCCGCGCCCGATCGCCGCACAGGACTGATCGTACTGCGCGTCGCCGATCGGGACTCCGCCCTCGCGCGGCTGCTGTCGAACCGGCTGGTGAGCGTGCTCTCGTCGACCTACGTCGCGATCGCCAAGGCGCAGGCCTCGGCCCAGCGGCAGGGGCAGGAGACGCGGGTGGACAGCATGGCGGCGGCGCTCGCCCGCGCCGAGCGCGCGCAACTCGAGTTCGCGCGGCGCAACCGGGCGCTGGGGCAGGGGGCCGATGCCGTCATCGAGCGCCAGCAGCTCGATCGCGCGGTGGCAATCGCCAACCAGACGTACCAGCAGGCCGTGCTCGAACGCGAGACAGCGCTGGCGCGCGAGCTCGAGCAGACGCCGATCGTCGTCGTGGTCGATCCGCTGCCGACCGCGCTCCACCCGATGCCGCGATACACCGTGCTGTACGCCCTGCTCGCGGCCGTGGTGGCGGTCACCGCGTGGGGGACGGTGGTGCTGCTCCGGGCGTGGCTCGATCCCGAGCGCGGCGAGCGCAGTCCCGAAGCCGAGCGCGTGGCGGCCGTGGTCGGCCGGTCGCGGCTGGCCGGGCGGCTGCTGCTGCGCGCGCGGGGCTGAGCGGCGGCGCGTGACGCTTCGGCCCGGCGATCGGCCGCTGTCGATCGCCCTCCTCGGCACCCGCGGCATCCCCGCCTCCTACTCCGGCTTCGAGACCTGCGCCGAAGAACTCGCATGGCGCCTCGCCGCCCGCGGCCACGCGGTCACCGTCTACCGCCGCTCCCATCACTACCCCAACGACCACCGCAAGGACTACCGCGGCGCCCGCCTGGTGACCCTCCCCACCGTCGCCAACAAGTACGCCGACACCATCGTCCACACCGCGCTGAGCGGCATCCACGCCCTCACCCAGCGCTACGACGCCGCCCTCTACTTCATCGCCGGCAACAGCCCCGTCGCCTGGCTCCCGCGACTCGTCGGGACGCCAACCGCCATCAACGTCGACGGCCTCGACTGGCGCCGCAAGAAGTGGCCGGCCCCCGCCAAGGCCTTCATCAAGTGGGCCGAGCGCATCTCGCGCTACACCGCCAACGTCGTCGTCACCGACTCCCGCGCGGTGCAGGACTTCTACACCCAGACCTACGGCTTCACCCCCCGCTTCATCCCCTACGGCGCCGACATCGCGCGGCAGCCGCCGGGGGAAACGCTGGCGAAGTACGGGCTCGAGCCGGGTCGCTATGTGCTCTTCGTCGGCCGCATGGTCCCCGAGAACTGCATCGACCACTTGATCGATGCGTGGGGCCGCCTCGACACCGACCTCAAGTGCGTCATCGTCGGCGACGCCCCCTACGCCAACACGTACAAGGCCCGCCTCCGCGCCACCACCGACCCCCGCGTCGTCTTCACCGGCTACGTCTTCGGCGAGGGCTACCGCGAACTCGGCACCAATAGCTACGCCTTCGTCGAAACCAGCGAAGTCGGCGGCACGCATCCTGCCTTGCTCGAGGCCATGGCCATGGGCACCGCCGTCATCGTCAACGGCACCCCGGAGAACCGCGAGACCATCGCCGACGCCGGCCTCGCCTACGACTCCGAAGGCGGAGCGCATGCCCTGGCGCCCATCCTCGAGCGACTCCTGGCCAATCCCACGCAGCGCGATGCCCTCGCCCGCGCGGCCGCCGAACGCGCCGCCAAGGTCTATTCGTGGGAGGCCGTCACCGACCAGTACGAGGCGCTCCTGCTCGAAATGGCCGGCACCCGGTGACGGCGGGGCGCGCCCCCGTCCCGTTCACCCCCAGCTCGGCGGCCAAGGGGGCGGCCGGTCGGCTGCTCGATGCCATCCTCACCGCTCTTCGCCCGTGGCTGGTGGCACCCTCGCAGCCCCTCCCCGCTGCCCCGCGCGTGCTCGTCGTCCGCCCCGATCACCTCGGCGACGCCGTGCTCGCCACCTCGGTGCTCACCCCGCTCGCCGACGCCCTCACCCCCGCCCGCCTGGACGTGTTGTGCGCCCCCTGGTCGGTGGACGTCTTCGCGCAGCACCCGGCGGTCACCCAGGCCATTCCCGTCCGGCTGCCGTGGTGGCTCGCGGCGCGCGGCGCATCCTTCGGCAGCCGCGTCGCGGCATGGCTGGGTCTCCCGGCAGTCATCGCGATGGTTC
>Ga0209972_10001443_pt1 | contig 20790 bp, 17 predicted proteins | sample NOAtaG_7_FD_187302 | JGI IMG/M metagenome (GOLD analysis project Ga0209972, IMG submission 187302) | Freshwater lake microbial communities from Lake Erie, under a cyanobacterial bloom - NOAA_Erie_Diel1S_2200h metaG (SPAdes) (version 2) | ecosystem: Environmental > Aquatic > Freshwater > Lake ... | reverse complement strand
AAATGAGGACCATCATAGTCGCTAACGTGTGCTTTTTCGTAACGATAAAAAAGCAGATCCGAAGATTTTCTTGCCGCCATGTATACGCGATGAGTAGGTTTTTGTGAACTTATACCAATAGCCAAAAGTCCATCATATACCACACTTCCTAGTGAAAGACTCTCCCATGAAGATAGAGGAGGATTTAACAAAAGTTGGTCAAGTTTGTTGTTTCGCCAAACCTGTTTTTCAACCGTAGTGAACATGACGTTTTTATCGGAAGGATCAAGGAAGAAAGGGTGAATGAAGCGAACGCCACCGAGGGCAGATCCATTGAACACAAATTTCTGTTCCAGCTTGTCACCTTTCCAGGTATTTACCACAATCGCGGCATTTTGAATGCTCGTGTACAACAAGGAATCGTTGAATGCTGCATATCCGCCATCAGCTCCCATAACGTTGCTCCAGGGCAACCCAGGTGCCGGTTGCATATGTGTGCCATTATCCTGTGTTCCTCCTGCCACCGCTTGGCTGGCGCCTTCCGTGCGGATGGCAACGGAATAGAATTGGGTGGCTGCGTAATTATTGTTAATTGGTCTCCAGTTCTTCGGCCATGCCGCTATATCCGCCAAGTAAACGCCACCATCGTTGATATTGAGGGCGAGGTTGGGATTGGAGGGGAAGAAAACCAAGCCATGATGATCCTCATGAGGTTCCGTGTTCATACTCACATTTGCCAGCGAGCTGAATCCATCGGTGCTACGATAGAGGTAAATACCTCCGAGAAACACCAGCGAGGGATTGGCAGGATGGACACTTACAAACATACTGTAACCCGATTGCGTGTTAACACGTGTGAAGCTGGGTTCCCGGATTTGAGTGATGACAGAACTTCGGTCAGTCCACACGCCTCCTGAACTGTTGTGCTGATAATGAAACAGGTCGTGCTCATTTCCCCGTGCGATGAAAAAATACACTTGGCTTTCGTCCGATGGTGCGATGGCGATACTAGCTCTTGGCGGTGCGGTTTTTTGGAACGAAGGAGAAATATTGGACCACGTTACGCCATCAGCCGAACGAAATATCCCGCCCTGCGTTCCTGCGGCAGTCGCATAAATGATACCTTGAGACGTGACCGCCAGATTGTGATGAAGCCGGAAGCTCGTAGTACCCAATGTTCGTGCCCACGTTTGGCCGCCATCGGCACTTCGCATGATGCCTGCTGATGTTGCAGCGAGCACCACATCAGCATCGGTTATCGTTGGATGTACGGCCAATGCAATCACAGCAGAAAAACTGGCAGACGTTTGAATGGGTGTTGCCGAAGTACCGGGTAACGATACCCAGGTGGCTCCGTTATCGGTAGACTTAAATAACCCTTCGGAGTTGATCCGCGAAGAGCCCGAGGACTCCTGTGTTCCAACGTACCAGGTGCTCCCCTTGCCCGGGCGAGGATCTTGTGTGATAGCCGATATGTTGATCATTCGGTCAGCTGATGAAATTCGGGTCCAGGAGCGGCCACAATCCCACGATTCCCATAATCCGCCAGAGACTGCGCCAGTAAAAATGTGGCATTCATTCGCCTTGTCGATAGCGATGGCACGGGTGCGCGGACCAACTGTAAAAGGGCCTCGGTGTTGCCAGACTAAAGGTAAATCCAGGTTGGATTTTTGACGTGCATTGATATTGACTTTTTGTGCCTCAATCATCTCAGAAACAAATCGCAACTCCCGCTGGCGCATGTTTTCGGGAATCTCGCCAGTACGGGGATTACAAAAACGCATTTGATCGTAGTGTTCACGTGCTTTGGGGTCATCCTCCGTACCTGCGCTACTCCCCTTTTCCAATAGGGTATAAGTCCATAATTGAGACGTATCCAAATTCTTGTTGTGCAAGAGCACGCTTGCAAGAAAAACTACAAAAAGAGTGATTGTAACAACTAACAACAGTCTTGGTTTTATCTTCACTTCCATATATTTTAATTTTTATTAAAAATGGCATCCAAAGATAAGATTATTTGGGGAACTGGCTTTTATCCATATTAGGTAAAATACGCAGCGCATTTTTGTAATAAATTTTCTTCAAAAGATCATCTGGTAAGCCAATGCCATACATTCTCCAAAAGGCATGATAGCGTTTGTGATAGGGAAAGTATTCGTCTTCGGTTTCCAACACACGAAAATAGGTTTCGTATTCATCGGGTACCCAACTATCCTTTCCGAAAAGAACGCGATCTTGATACTTTGTTAGAAAGGCTTTTGCCGCACGTGGTTGTCTGCCTAACTCCGCAATCACGGCACCAATTTCAGTCACCATGTTGGGGTATTGATCCATCAGTTGGCTCAGCTTTTTCAAATCGCTGCCAAACCAACCTAAGTGGGCATTGATAAATATTGTCTTGGGGTGTTTCTTGAAAATGTTATGCTGCTCCGCAATTATCGTTTCCCATTTCACCGTATCGGTATCATGCCTACGACCGGGGTGCAGTTTTAATTCCAACCATCGTTCATTTTCCTTATCAATAGGTTGCCAAAATTGTTTAGGGTCTGCTGCGTGAATCAAAACTGGTATACCCAGTTCGCCACACTTTGCCCACACGGGGTCAATTCGTGGGTCGTCAATTTGAATTCGCCTTCCCTTGCTGTCCTTATTAAACATCCCTAGGCTCTTATAAATCTTCAATCCCTTCGCGCCTCGCTTTACGTCTGCCTCCAATTGCTTTACAGTGCGAGTTGTCCAATCAGGCTCATCGATGGCACCGAAATCGACATTTGTAAAAAGTACAAAGCGAGTGGGGTATTGTTTCTGAATATTGTCGATCGATTTTTCCAGATGATCTCCACTGCTGCGAAACCCGCGCCCACTTAGGTTGATCATAATGCCCATATTCAACTTATCCATTTCCTTTACCAGCCCACTCAAATCAGCAGTATTCATATTGCCCTGGTGGTTGTGGATGTCAATAAAAGGAAACTTGGCCCTTGTTATTCGGTGTTCTTCGACCTTTAAAGAAGAGGGCGGATCGTAACTCTCAAAATCCATTTTCATGTCCAATGGCTTTTCTTGTGCCCAAGCCTGGAAAGTCGATAGAACGAGTAAAGTGGCCATCAAATGCTTCATGTATCTATGGTTTTTAATACAAGGTACGTTTTTGAAAAGCCTGTGGGTTCAAAAAATATGTAAACGGTAATTAAACCGTTGGCACTTTGTTATGTCTAAGCTCAAAATTCGACAGCTATGAAAAAATGCATTTCCCTTTCGATCTTCTTAGCGATAGTACTAATCCTGTTAGGCGTTGATTCTGCCAATGCACAGCGAGTTATTGTTACCCGTTCGACCGTGCTTGTGCCAGCGCCTGCCAACGCCCGCATGTCTACCAACGGCTATTGGAAATGGAGTCCTCGATTTCAAAAATACATTTGGGTTACTCATTCAAGAACAAGGTTGCGTGTGCATCGCGGATATCGTGTCAGAATCTAATTTACGAAAAAATGAAAAAAGCAACATCCATTCTCAAACACACCATGAACCTGCTGGCCGAAGATGTCCAGTCATTTAGAAAAATTGTTTTGACTTCTGGCGGGGGCGACCTCCCCAAGGAGATTAAGGAAAAACAAAAACTGATTCACGAGATTGAAGGCTGGCTGAAAAATACGTTCAGGCGAACCGCGTTATAGCACCAAAAAAGTTTTCATGTTTTGAATCTGTCAAATCTTAGTAACTTGCTTACTTTGATCTGAAAGCACATGAAGAAAATATTTTTGGGTTTCCTTTTACTACCTTTCCTTTGCAACAGCCAAACGATTGATCAGTCGTTAGATGTAGCCAAAAGAAAAATTGCCTCTCGAAACTACATCGAGGCAAAAGCGGATTTAACGAAACTGATTGAAGCCAATCCAAAAAACAAAAACGTTTTTACACTCCGCGGTCGGGCAAAAATGGGATTACAAGATTATTACGGTGCGATCGGTGATTTCAACTTTGCCTTGGATATTGACTCCACGTTCGCGGAGGCACTTAATTACCGAGGTGAAGCAAAAGTCAGTTTGGGCGATGATGACGGAGCCATTACAGATTTAGACAAAGCCATTCGATTTAACTCCAAATACGAGGAGGCATATACCAACCGGGGATTTGCCAAGTACAATAGCGAAGATCTCCAAGGTGCTTATTTTGATTTTTCAAAGGCACTTGAACTGGGTCCTGTAAATGACGATAAATACTTCAACCGGGGAATCGTAAAGGCAGAGCTGGGGGAATTTGTAAGCGCCATTGATGACTATTCTAAAGCAATTGAATTAGATAAAACTGACGCTAATCTTTACAATTATAGAGGCGTTGCCTTTTATAACACTTCCAACTTTGATAAAGCGATTGCCGATTACGACCAATCGATCAAACTTGATCCGAAAGATCCGTTAAAGTATGAAAATCGCGCACTGGCAAAAAGTGCAAAACAAGATTTGAAAGGCGCATTGGAAGATTACAATAAATCGCTTGAACTTGACAACCAAGATTCTGAGACGTTTAATTTGCGTGGGGTATTAAAGCATACGATGCTTGACTATGATGGAGCGATTGTTGATTATACAAACGCAATTACTCTTGACGAAACTAACGAAACTTACTTCGATAATCGTGCCCTGAGCAAGAGTCTCAAGGAAGATTACGCGGGCGCTGTAGATGACTACACATCTTCTATTGAATTGTATCCAAACGACCCTGAAACGTACTACCAACGCGCGCTGGTGAAGCTTTCCATGAACAACAACTACGATGGTTGTCTGGATCTAAAGCGTGCTGAAGAACTGGGATCACCGGATGCGAAGAACGCGATAAAGAAAAATTGTAAATAACTTACGTGGTCACCTGTTGGCCACCCATTAACTAATTTTCGCGAACCGTCATTCAACCATTAGTGACTATTCGTGAATTCGTGGCACAAAAAAACTAACGAATAGATCCATTGAAAATTCTTATCATAATCAACGGCATTTCAAGAAAAAAGAACTTTTTCTACAGGGAAATATTACCTGCATTGCAAGAGAATTTTGAAATTACTCTGGCTGAAACAGCCTATGCCAATCACGCCACCCAGCTAGCGTCAGAAGCACTTTCTCAAGGTTTCGATTGCGTATTATCAGCAGGTGGAGATGGAACCTTGCATCAGGTTATCAACGGTATACTGTTAAATGGAAATTCTGACGCCCTCCCTAGTATTGGAGTCATTCCTCTGGGCTCAGGAAATGATTTTGCTACGGCCTGCGGAATCGAGGCCAATGCTACCTCGATTATTAAATTACTCAAAGAAAATTCCCCTAAACCCACCGATGTTGGTAAGATCCTGTGTGAGGATAGCCATGGGAATAAAATTCAAAAATATTTCATCAACGTGTGTAGTTTGGGAATGGGGCCAGCCACTGTACAGCAGATGGAAAAATCACCAAAATGGATGAGTGCAGACCTGCGCTACTTTACCGCTATCCTTAAGACGTTTTTTACCCATGAGCCTGAAAAGATTTTAGCGAAATCTGAGAACTGGGAGTTTTCTGGAAGAGTCCGTGTATTTGCTGTGGCGAATGGTAAATCGTTTGGAAACAAAATTTTTATTGCACCCGATGCAAAGATGGAGGACGGGTGGCTGAATACATTTTTAGCAAGTGATCTGCCATTGGCAAAATTTCTTTGGTATTTGCAGACCATCAAACTCAAAAAAAAAATTGCTGATTCCAGAATTATGTACTCAAAAGTGAAAGAGGTTACCATCTCCGGTTCTCAAAAAGCTTTGTTGGAGGCAGAGGGTGAGATGGTTGGGCAGTTACCGGCTCAAATTGCGATTTTAGAAAAACACATAAATTTCTTTCGATAGCTAATTTCGTCCGTACACACTAATGCTTATTTCAAAATAATGCATACATCAGTATTCAAATTTCAAATCCCTAAACCAATGATACTGACGACTAAATAACGCCTTCAAATGTAGCTGCCCCCCCCTGACGCAAGCGTCCCGCTTGTGTCCTCTAACCAATCAGATGGGTTTGCTTTAAGAACTCTTAGCGAGTAGTTTTAGATATGAGCGGGAAGTATAAGTTGGATTTTATTGATAGAATCGGCTTGATAGAATTGAGTTACATTGTTTGACAGGAAGTACAAGCGGGATGCCTGCTTCAGATAACGTAAAGTACAATAAACGGCATGAAAGATTTCACTTTTGCATTGCTATCCGGTATCGTTATTACGGCAATTTTTTATGCATGCAGTAAACAAGACACCGCTTCAAAGCCCATTGTGTTTGAAGGCGTGCAAAAAGTGAACGTAGTCAGCTATACGGATCATTTGATGGAGCCGTTCCTTTCGAGAGATGGAAAAATCCTACTCTTCAATAACTCCAACGATCCTTCTGTCAACACGAATCTTCACTGGGCTGTAAGGGAAGATGACCTCAACTTCGAATATAAGGGCGAAGTGCTGGGGGTGAATACTCCAAAGCTAGAGGGCGTACCTACCATGGATAAAGATGGTGTTTTTTATTTCGTATCTACGCGTGACTACGATCAAACGCTGGCGTCCATTTATCAATCGAATTTCTCCAATGGAACAGCAACCAATGTTACACAAACGATCGGAGTTTCTAAAAATCAGGCGGGCTGGTTGAATTTCGATGTAGAAGTTTCGGCTGATGGACAATATCTTTATTTTGTAGATGGACGCTTTGATCAGTTCGGAGGGCCTTACGAGGCTGACATTGTGATAGCGAAGAAAAGCAACACAGCATTTCAACGATTGCCCAATAGCAATGAAATTCTTAAAAACATAAATACCGATCAACTCGAATATGCTGCGTGTATTTCGGAAAATGATCTCGAGCTCTATTTTACAAGGTTAACGGTACCGATCTCGGCTACATCAGCGCCCCAGATTTTGTATCGTCCAGAAATACTCCGAATGAATCTTTTGGTACTCCATCAAAAATCGAAAGCATTTCTGGTTTTGTAGAAGCGGCCACGATTTCACCGGATGGCAAGACGTTGTATTATCATAAGAAGGAGGCAGACGGAAAGCATTCGCTCTTCCTGACAAAGCGGATTCAGTAATATTTTCTATCCCAACAAACTAGATATTTTATTCGGGACAGTAAATGCAGGTAAAAAAAAGGTGACCCGTTTCCAAGTCACCTTTCTTTTTGTTGTGCGAAACCTCTACTTCAAATCAAAACCGATCCAGGTTCATCACTTTGTTCCACGCAGCCACGAAGTCCTTCACAAATTTCTCTTGTGAATCGGCACATCCGTACACCTCTGCGATAGCGCGAAGTTCTGAATTGGAACCAAAGATCAAATCGGCACGTGTGCCTGTCCACTTTACTGCACCCGTCTTGCGATCGCGTCCTTCAAATGTTTCTTGTGCATCTGAAGTTGCTTTCCATGCGGTGCCCAAATCCAACAAGTTCAAAAAGAAATCATTGGTGAGTGTCTCAGGCTTGTTGGTAAATACACCGTGCTTCGAGTTATCAAAGTTGGTATTTAACACACGCATCCCACCTAGTAACACGGTCATCTCGGGAGCAGTCAGCGTAAGCAATTGTGCCTTGTCTACGAGCAAGTCTTCTGCTTTCGCTTTGTGCTTCGTGTTGATGTAATTACGAAACGCATCTGCGCCCGGCTCCAATACAGCAAATGATTCTACATCGGTGTGCTCTTGTGTAGCATCAACACGTCCTGGCATAAAAGGAACTTTCACATCCATCTTTGCTTTTTTTGCAGCCTTCTCAATGGCGGTACAACCTCCAAGCACAATCAAGTCTGCAAGAGAAACATTTTTCTTGCCGCTGGCATTGAATTTCTTTTGAATGCCTTCCAATGTTTTCAACACCTTCGCTAGTTGAGCAGGATTGTTAACCGCCCAATCTTTTTGAGGAGCCAAACGAATGCGTGCACCATTAGCGCCTCCGCGTTTGTCTGAGCCGCGGAATGTCGATGCCGAAGCCCACGCAGTTGATACAAGTTCTCCGATAGTTAACCGGGTTGCAAGAATTTTGGTCTTTAGTTCAGTGATGTCTTTTGGAGTTAGCGCCTTCGCCTTAGAAGCAGGCAACGGGTCTTGCCAAATCAACACTTCTTTGGGAACTTCTGGTCCGAGGTAACGAGCGATCGGCCCCATGTCGCGGTGGGTAAGTTTAAACCACGCACGCGCAAAAGCATCGTTGAACTTGTCTGGGTTTTCTAGAAAGTTTCTAGAGATTTTCTCATAGATGGGATCAAAGCGCAACGCCAAGTCTGTAGTCAACATCATCGGTGCGTGGCGCTTCATCGAATCGTGTGCATCAGGTACGGTGCCCGCTCCTGCGTTGCCTTTCGGTTTCCATTGTTGTGCTCCTGCAGGGCTCTTTGTCAACTCCCATTCGTAGCCAAAAAGGTTTTCGAAATAGTTGTTGCTCCACTTAGTGGGGGTTGTAGTCCAGGCACCTTCTAGTCCACTGGTGATGGTGTGTGCGCCATGGCCTGTACCGTATGTATTTTTCCAACCAAGACTTTGTTCTTCGATGCTCGCAGCTGCGGGCTCACGACCCACATATTTACCGGGATCCGCAGCACCATGGGTTTTTCCAAGTGTATGTCCACCCGCAATCAAGGCAACGGTTTCTTCATCGTTCATAGCCATGCGGCCAAATGTTTCGCGGATGTCGCGCGCAGCAGCTATTGGATCTGGCTTTCCGTTAGGACCTTCCGGGTTAACATAAATCAAACCCATTTGTACCGCCCCGAGTGGATTTTCTAATTCGCGATCACCACTGTAGCGCTTGTCACCAAGCCACTCAGCCTCCGGGCCCCAATAAATATCTTCTTGTGGTTCCCACACATCTTCACGACCTCCGGCAAAACCAAATGTTTTGAAACCTGCAGATTCAAGCGCGCAATTACCAGCTAGGATCATCAGATCAGCCCACGAAATTTTTTTGCCATACTTCTTTTTGATAGGCCACAGCAGCAAACGAGCTTTATCCAGATTCGCATTATCCGGCCAGCTATTCAAAGGTGCAAAACGTTGTGTGCCAGCGCCTGCGCCACCGCGTCCGTCTGAAATGCGGTAAGTACCTGCAGAGTGCCATGCCATCCGAATGAAGAATGGACCGTAGTGGCCATAATCTGCTGGCCACCAGTCTTGTGAGGTAGTCATTAGCGTAAAGATTTCTTTCTTCACGGCTTTCAAGTCAAGTTTTTTAAACTCCTTGGCATAGTCAAACGACTTATCCATCGGGTTTGACAGAGAGGAGTGTTGACGAAGGATGTTCAGTTTCAATTGGTTAGGCCACCAATCGTAGTTACGAGGCCCGGTACCTGCACTTTGTTTTAAAGCACCCCCGTGAAACGGACATTTTGCTTCTCCGTTCATCGTGGCGCTAGCGGATGTGTGTTTTTCCATTTTGTATTGATTTATTATTGATTAACAAGTATTGACTTCAACTACAATTTTACCTCAATCTGCATAATAAATCAAATTGATTATCTTTATAAAGATATAGCCATTCTCTATGACCTTAACACAGCTGGAATATATTGTCACCCTCGACACACATCGGCACTTTGTGCTTGCTTCTGAAAAGTGCTTTGTTACCCAGCCTACGTTGAGTATGCAGATACAAAAACTCGAGGAGGAGTTGGGTGTTAAGATTTTTGACCGAACGAAGCAGCCGGTGATTCCAACAGAAATTGGTGCTAGCATCATTGCGCAGGCGCGAATTACCTTGCGAGAGGCGAAGATGATTCAACAAATTATTGACGATCAAAAAGATACAACCACAGGCGAGCTTCGCATCGGCATCATACCCACGTTGGCTCCCTATCTGCTGCCTCCACTCTTTAAACAAATGCGCGAAAAGTATCCACAACTGAATCTAGTTATCAAAGAAACGATTACTGAGGAAGTGGTGCACGAACTAAAAAATAATAGACTAGACTGTGGATTGGTCGTAACACCCTTGCAGGATTCGTCCATTAAAGAAGACGTGCTTTTCTACGAAGAGCTTTTTGTCTACGTGTCGAAAAAGAATGCACTGTACGATAAGAAATATGTATTGGCAACAGAGATCAATCCCGACCAGCTTTGGCTCTTAGAGGAAGGTCATTGCTTTCGTTCACAAATTTTAAATCTGTGCGAATTGCGGAAGAGCGCTGATTTTCATTTCAAGTATGAAACCGGAAACATCGAAACCTTAAAACGCATGGTGGACAAAAGCGATGGCATTACCATTTTGCCTGAATTGGCGGTGATGGAATTCAGCCCTTCACAATTGAAATTGGTAAAACGATTGAATGAACCCAGGCCTGCGCGTGAGGTGAGCCTGGTTACGCATCGTGATCACATCAAAACAAAATTACTCAAAGCACTGCGCGAAGAGATTGTGGCGATCGTGCCAAAGCCGATGCAAAAATTGCAGAAGAAAAAAGTGGTGGAAATCAATTACTAATTTCTTTACCAATGCACGAAATGGCAAGCCGTCCTTAGTTGTATTCGTGATTATTCTTGAATTCGTGGCAAACAAGATAAGTTTGCGTGGAATGATCGCTATCAATTGTTGCTAAGAAATCAATGAAGCCTCTGTTTATTCACGCTAAGTTCTTTATTTTAGATGGACATTATGAAGGCATCAGACCAAAGCAAAAAATCTTCTCGCTACCTTAGGTGGACGATTGTCAGTTGCGCGCTGCTTGCCTTGTTGTGGCCGCTTGGCAATTTTGTTTTTTGGATCATGCTGGGGTTCATCAGCTATTTTGGATTTTTCGCGTACTACTATCAACCCAAAGCGAAACCGATTTTTGGGAGATCGGACGCTACACAGCAGCCCCAAGGAAAACCAGTACAGGCACTTTGGGAAAGCATTAAGCGAGCTAAATCAATTCAATTCGCCATAGCAATGGGTGTTTTGGGATTCTTTATTGTTTTGTTTGCACCTACCTTTACCAGTAGCGATTCAGAAGAAGTTCAGCCGATGGACCAGAAAACAGTAAACATAGATTCGCTGGTCGATTTGGGAAATGAAAGGTATAATCGTGGTGAATATGAATCTGCGCTGAACCACTATGATGAAGTTTTGCAGGTCGACCCTACCAATCAATTTGGATTGTACAACAAAGCGTTGGTCTTCTACGCGAAAAAGGATTTTCGAAAATCCATCTCGTTGATCAACTATTGCATTCAGCAGAACCCTGATTACGGGCCAGCATATTATTTATTAGGCGATGATTATAAGTTTATCAACCAACCCGATTCTGCCTTGTATTTTTTTGATAGGGCGTACGAGATGGGTGTACGAGATCCTGGACTTCTACAAAACCTGGGAGACATCTATTATGATCAAAAGGAAAGCAAACAAGCGATTCAATTTTACAAGGAAGCGGTAGAACAAGATACTACGCTGGTACTCGTCCTTGAAAGATTGGCTGAACTGGAGCCCAGCAAAGCCGAGAGTTATAGAAGGAGGGCGGCTTTGGTGAAGAAATGATTAAGCAGCGTAAACTTTCAGAGAAGTGTGTTTAGCGATTTTGTCAAAGTCCTTATCGTTATGGACTAGCTCTAGTTTAAAGTGAATAGCGTAGAAGGCTATTAGACAGTCGTTGGGCTTTTGAAGGGTAACACCTTTTTTTCGCAGCGCACGATAGATCTGCGCCCCTTCTTCGGCTACATAATAGGAATCAAGCTGAAGAAAATCCATGAGAAATAGAATATTCCTGGTCTTTTGATAGTCTGCTGAATCTTTAATTCCCTGAAGCACTTCCTGAATAATGGGCGGACAAACATGTTGAACAATTCCTGTTGCCAAAAAGCCATCCAAAAGATTAGTTTCGCTGTTGCCTTTACCCGTTAAGTAGTTAATCCAAACGGAAGAATCGAAAATCATTATAATTCTCCTTTTCGCATTTTCATTAGGTCGCCCTCCCAAGAAATTTTCCCCCTGAGTTTTCTGAATTCTTGAAATTTAAGCAAGCGCGCATAATTCTCCAATGCCTTATCCATCGCCTCGCGTTTAGTTTTAATCTCACCAAAGTGCATAATCTCTTTGATTAAATTTTCGCGTGATTCTATCGCGGTTACCGTTTTCATACTACAAATATACAAAAGTCAAAATAATGCAATGTCTACTTAGTATAGAGTACCACAGAGGATAACATTTGAAATGTACTATACTCTTTGCGAACCCCCACTCTCCGCGGTTAAAATTATGGATGCTTTGCATACCGTTCAAAAAATTCAATCACTCTTAGCAAATGATCCATCATCCGTCCGGGATTCCCACTTCGTGTGAGCTCGTGTCCTTCTTTTGGATAGCGAATGTATTCGACCGGCTTGTTTAGAATTTTTAAACTCTTGTAAAGCATCTCCGACTGAATCACACCGGTACGTAAATCCTGATCGCCATGGATGATGAGCAAAGGCGTGTTGATTTTTTCAACATAAGAGTAAGGCGATTCCGAATCCAGCAGTGCCTTTGTTTCTTTCTGCCACGGATACCCGCCAAAATTTGTGGGCACCAATCGCCACGCGTTGCCCTCGCCTATAAACGTAGTTAAATCGTAAACGCCTCGTTGCGCATTGGCAGCTTTGAAACGATTATCGTGCGAGATAATCCACGCCACCATGTAACCTGCATAGCTGCCACCTTCTGCAAACAAATTATCTTTATCAATCCACGCATGTTGTTTCATGGCTTCATCAAGCGATGCCAAAATATCACCCGCAGGGCTAGCGCCCCAATCTTTGTAATTCCCTTTTTTAAATTTATCACCATAGCCACCGCTGCCGCGCGGGTTGCTATACACCACTCCGTAGCCCCAACTGTTTTCCACCTGGTACTCATGCCACATACTAAAGATGCCCGGCCCCCACATGGCGGTTGGGCCACCGTGAATATTTAAAATAGCCGGATACTTCAACCCTTCTTTTTTGCCAATGGGCTCCATTACCCAATATTGTATTTTGTTGCCATCGGGGCGAGTGACCCAGTATTCTTTCGGAGTGCTGATTTGCTTTTCTTTCAACCAGCCCTCGTTGAACCTAGTCAATTGTCTGTTTGATTTATCCTTTAAATTGTACTGATAAACTTCCCAGGGATTTTTCGTTTCGGTAAGGGCATATACAACCTTGTCGCCTTGCAAATCAAAATCGTTGATACCATTATCGTTGCCAAACACCCTGGTTGCGTTCCCGCCTTTAGCCGATACAACAAATAGCGGAATGTCACCTTCGGTCTGAGAGGTAAAATAAATATTTTTACTATCGGCACTCCAGGTTGCTTGGCCAGCATCACGGTCAAGCGCTGCTGTTAATGAAACAGGCGTTCCGCCATTAGCACTTACTACTGCCAGTTGAGTTTGCGTAGCATGTCGATTAGCTAACACTTCCGCATAAAACAAAAGTTGTGTGGCATCGGGGGAGTAGCTTGCGTTAGATAAACTATAGCCACTCCAAGTCAAAAATTCTTTCGCGGTTTTAGTTTCAACGTCAATCGTCCATAAGTCTGTGTCTTGCTCATCATCGGGCGCTACTTTGTAGACGCGCGAGTGGCAAACTATTTTTTTGCCATCGGGGCTCCACTCCGCGCCTTCAAAGTCTTGATAGCCGCTGGTGAGTTGAACAGGTTTTTCATCTGAGCCAATCGTCTTGACGAATAAGTGCGTAAAATCTTCCTCTGGTTGCAAGTTAAGTTCTCCTTGCAGTTGTTGGCGAGTTAGCACACGCGGATTGTTTTCAAAATTGTTTTTGCTCAGCCAGGCGCGTACTTCTTCCAATGTACCATCAGGACTCGCCTTGATATTTTTTCGCTCTTCGGGTTTTAGTTTTTTCCAGTTGGGCTCGTCACCTAATGCTCTTCCCGGACGCTCATATGTCCAGGGCAGCGCGCCTTCGATAGCAAAAAAAGGAATTGAGGCGGTGTACAGCAACTTTTTTCCATCCGGGCTCCAGCGAGGGTTGCTGGCACCGAATTCCGCTTTTGTAATTGACTGTGCTTCGCCACCGCTCAAAGGCAACAACCAGATTTGCGATTTATCATTTTCGCTGCGAACGAAAGCAAGCGTTTTGCCATCGGGGCTCCATTGAGGTTGGCCATCGGTTTTATCACCGAAGGTGAGTTGGCGCGGTTCGTCTTTGCCCGTCAGGTCAAGCAAATACAAATGGCGAGTGTAGTAGTATTCATTTTCGTTTTTTACTGCTTTGCGGTTGACCACCAACGCTGCGCGGCCACCATCGGGTGAGATTTGTATTTGGTTGGTGGTAACGATTTTCATCAAATCGCCCGCCACGATGGGCGTTTTGGTTTGGGCGAGGGCCAGTTGCGAAATGCTTACTAACACAAGTATTCGAAAACACATTTTCATAGCTTCAGAATTTATATGGAACAATCTATTGAATAGCGGGCATAACTGCAAGTGGTATTATAACGCTGGTAAGAATATCCAAAGCATTTCATTAGCTTGTAATTCGTTTTAAACATTTTCCTTAAATCTATGGATTCACTTACTGTCCACCAACATAGAAGACTGCTTCTGAAATTTCTATTGGGCAGCCCACTTCTGGGTTTGCCCGGTTATGCAACTTTTGATACTAAGGCGAAAGAGATAGAGCATGCGGGGACTGCAAACGTTAAAGATATTACTTCTGCCTACCTCGCCACTTGAGACCCTTGTTTCTAGTTTTTTTTCCATGGTTCAAAATCGTAGCTAACCATAAACTTAACAATCCGATCTAAGTGTTTCGACCAGTAACCTCATTTTTTTAAATGTCTACTTTTCTAATACACTTTCAGATACGATTTTTTTTCTTCTAAGTAGATAGAATTAGAACCTTCATTAATCTTGAATTTTGTTTTTATAGTTGGCCTTTTTTCAAAACTGGGTAAACTACAAGCAAAATGAAGATGAGGGCCGCTGCTCCAACCTGTATTACCACTGTATGCAATCAACTCTCCTTTTCGAACTTTATCTCCAACTTTAAATTTTGCACCATTCATTCGTAGATGCACATAATCAGCAAATGTTCCATCTAAGTGATAAACTGATAAATAGTTATTGTATTTTTTACACTCCTCCTGCATACATGATTCATTATTATTTTGAACAACTTTGATAATTATTCCATCTCTTGCGGCCACAACTTCTGACCCTTCTGGCATTATAAAATCCAATGCATTTTCATTTTGGTGGGACAAACGGCCATTGTAGCCTTGGAACAACATATATTGTTTACCCTTTTGAAAAGGTAAATCATAATTGTAAGCGCTGTCATAATCGCGTTTGGTTACGTCCCCAAGAGTGAAAAGATAACGGAATGAATATTTAGACGCCTCACTTTTATTTATGATTATTAGCTCGCCTATCTTGTATTTCTCTGTTCGGGCGGGAATGACAAATAGTTTTTGTTCACTTGGAGTCAAGCTCAGATTGATCAAATCTACCTCGAGAGTTAGGGATATAGGGCAAAAAGCCAAATTATTCCCATAAAGGACGTAGCCATTATCTTTTTTCTCTGAAAACACTTTGACGTCTTCTTGGGCATGAAGAGAAAGATGAAACAGATAGAAAAACGGAATAACAAGCTTTTTCATCTATTGAAATGTTTGGCTAAAAATACACGGCAGAATTCTCTCAAGCAAGAGTTAGCTTTTGCTGCATCTTACAAATTGGAGAAAGCAATGTCTCGAGTCGTAATGGTGCGACTCAAACATCTACGCTTTAACAGGTAATTTTCAGCGTGTGGCTTTAAAAATTGATTGATAAAAGTTCCATGTATCCAATTACCTTTATGCAATAAAATGAGCGAAATGAAAAACTGGTTTGAGATAGACAACGTTGACGAACTGGACTCACCTTCTTTAACGGTATTTCCAGATCGCGTAAAAGAAAACATCCGAATACTCAAAGAGTTTGTTCCAGACGTCACAAGGTTACGACCACATGTAAAGACAAACAAGTGTGCAGAGGTCTGCCAGTTGATGATGGACTCAGGCATCCAAAAATTTAAAGCAGCTACTATTGCTGAAGCAGAGATGCTCGCCACGATTGGCGCCTCGGATGTGTTGCTGGCCTATCAACCTGTGGGGCCAAGGAGATTTCGTTTGATCCAACTAATCAGAAAATTTCCGTCCACAAAATTTTCTTGCTTGATAGATAATGAAGTGACCGCAAAAGAACTGGCTGCCGCGGCAAAAGAACAGGGTGTGGTTGTAAATGTTTTTGTGGATTTGAACGTAGGCATGAATCGAACCGGCATTACGCCAGAAAAAGCACTTCCACTGTTTTTGGTTTGTCAATCACTGAAGGGCATTTTGCCTATCGGTCTCCATGCCTATGACGGCCATAATCGGGACACGGATTTGGGCATTCGCACAGCAGGAGCAGACGAAGGGTATGCGAGGGTAGAGAAATTGCACCATTCCATTTTAGAGCAAACAGGAATTTCGGCAACAATTGTTACCAGTGGAAACACAACTATTTCTATTCATGCCAAGAGAAAGAATGTAGAGTGTAGTCCCGGCACTTTTATCTTTTGGGATTATGGTTACCACAAATTGTTTACGGAGCAGCCTTTCGTTTTTGCGGCTATCTTGGTTACACGGATTATTTCCAAAACAGATGACGAAACCATTTGCATAGACCTAGGGCACAAAGCAGTGGCTTCTGAAAATCCGCTCAACAATCGAATTCACTTTCTGAATGCCCCTGAGTTGGTGCCGATAAGTCATAGCGAAGAACATCTCATGCTAAAGGCGGAGAAAGGAAACAGCTATAAAGTGGGCGATATTTTATATGGGGTTCCTTTTCATATTTGCCCAACGGTGGCACTACATGAAACCCTAGCAGTAGTAGAAAGGAACCGTGTGGTTGGTAGTTGGAACGTGGTTGCCAGAAAACGAAAAATAGCAGTATAGATAAAACCCATGACAAAAAACACACCACGAGAACTTTTCGAGAAAGGATTCATCCGAGAAGATCAGTTCAGTAAAATAGATGTCATTACCTCGGGGAAAGTAGTCTCAGTTTTTTACGAGCTGCAAACCCTGCTATACTTGGGTGTTCTGCTTTTTACCACTGGTGTGGGTATTCTGATCTACATGAACATTGGCAGTCTGGGCCATCTCATCAGTATTTTCGCTTTGATTCTTCTGTCCATCGGGTGTTTTTACTACGCGTTTAAAAAGGGTGTGCCGTATTCTAATGACTCTGTAAAACCAGTGACGCCCTATTTTGACTATGTTGTACTATTAGGGGCATTGGTTTTTGTGTCCGTAGCAGGTTATCTGCAATTTCAGTTTGGAATTCTAAATGAAAACCTGGAACTGGTTACGTTGATTACCTCTGTTTTCTTTTTCTACATCGCCTATCGGTTTGATCACCTGGGTGTTTTGTCGTTGGCAATTACTGCACTGGCTTCGTTTTGGAGTGTGAGTATTTCACCACAAAAATGGTATAGTGGTACTTTCTTTGAAACTGCAAATCTTCACCAAGTGGCGATCATTTTCGGTTTATCGGTGGCAGCCATTGCATTGGTGTTAGAGATGAAACGTATAAAAATGCATTTCACGTTTACGTATTTGAATTTCTGTTCTCTTCTATTTTTTGCCGGAGCAATCACAGGTCTTTTTATTGGAGCGTGGTGGTTTGTTTACTTGTTGTTGATTTATGGCGGATGCGTGTTCGCGTACCTTATGGCCATGAAACGAAAATCATTTTTGTTTTTACTCTATGCTTTTATTTGTGCGTACATCGGCACAACCTACCTGTTAGAAAAAACGATTTTGAGAGATGCCATAGAAATTTGGTTTCTGTATTCCATTTTTTCATGTGGGGGCTTTATTTATTTCATCATTAAGTTCAAAAACTACTTTAAGCAAAAATAATGAAGCACGCCTATAACGAAGTAAACCTCCATAACTTGGCAGTGATCAAGGAATCGAAAAGGTGGTGCAGTCAAGGTTTGATCGAGGACACTCAATTGAAAAATATTGAGCAAGAATATCGTTGTGAATTTTATCATCCCAATATCATCATCCGCATTCTTCTTTTTGTAGCAACACTATTTGCACTTTCGGGGGTTACCGGTTTTTTTGCGCTGCTTTTTGGAAATGGTGGAGAGAAAGTATTGCCTCTTGCGTGTTTGATCTATGGCGTGGTCTCTTTTGCGATACTTGACCGTATTCTGATTAGTCGACATCGTCATTATAAATCGGGTGTAGCCGAAGCGTTATTGTATCACGCCTGTGCTTTTTCCATCATAGGGCTAAGTTGGATGGCTGATTTCAACACCTATGTTGTGTTAACCTCGTGCCTGATCGTGTTTGCTTATACTGCTTTTCGTTACCTTGATTTACTTACTACAATTGCTGCGATCGGATCTTTTGCCGGACTTTTGTTTTACACCTGTTACGAGGCAGGCAGCATTTTTCAACAAGTCATTCCCTTTGTATTTATCTTTTGTTTTGGCGCTGTGTATGTGATCACCCGAAAGCTAAAAGCGCAGACCAACTTACAAGTTTGGTTTTTGAACATGATGATTGTTGAAGTAACTAGTCTATTGCTCGTCTATGCGGCAGGAAACTATTTAGTAGTTCGTGAGCTGAGCATCAATCTCATGAATCTGCAACTAGAGGACGGGCAAGATATTCCGTTTGCCTTTCTTTTTTATTCCCTGACGATCATTATCCCTGTTGCCTGCTTGTACATTGGAATAAAACGAAAAGATATTTTGGCACTTCGCGTTAGTTTAGTCGCAATTGCATTCAGTGTCTTTACCTTCAAATATTACTATGGGTTTGGTCACCCAGAGATCACGCTGACGGTGGCGGGTGCTTTGTTATTTGGTATTGCGTTGCTGTTGTTTAATTATTTGAAAACAATGCGCGGAGGATTTACTCGGGAAAATCACCTGGCAGAAAAATGGGCTAATCTCAACTTGCAAGCCTTTGTTATTTCACAAACACTGGGAGGGAATCAACCCGGAGCCGGTAGTCAAATTGAAACCGGAGGAGGGGGCAAATTTGGCGGGGGCGGATCTACCGATAGTTTTTAACTAACGGAGATTTTTGCCAATCCTTGAATCCGTAAGATCTATCAAATTAATTTGAACTTTTTTCGTGACTATGATGAGAGACTAAAAAGCTTTTAGTAGTAGAATTCCTAAGATTAGGCTAACTCATGGCTGATCGACTTTTACTAAGGTCTTAGTTTTTTCAAAGAGATCAAAGATCAAGGCCATTTTGTACGACAACTCGCGATAACTATCATAGCGGCCAGAGCCACCTCCATGCCCCGAATTGAAGTCTGTCTTTAATAAAATAGTGGTCTCGCCCGTATTGTTAGCGCGCAATTTCGCAACCATTTTTGCAGATTCCCAATAGGAAACATTTTTGTCATTTAAACCAGTAAAGAAGAACATGTTCGGATAATTCTGTTGGCGAATATTGTCGTAGGGCGAATATGACTTCATATACTCATAGAACTTCTTATTCTTTGGATTACCCCATTCTTCGTACTCTGTTGTTGTTAAAGGTAGAGATTCATCGAGCATAGAGTTGACCACATCTACAAACGGCACATCAAGGATTACCGCCTTGAAAAGGTCGGGTCTCATGTTAGAAACAGCTCCCATCAGTAGGCCACCTGCGCTTCCGCCCTGCGCTACAATGTTTCCACTCAAGACGTACCCCTCGTTTACTAAATGTTCGGCACAAGCGATGAAATCTGTAAAAGTGTTCTTTTTGTGGAGTAGCTTTCCATCGTCATACCAGGGCATGCCCAAGTCACTTCCTCCCCGAATATGGGCTATCGCATAGACAAACCCACGATCAATCCACGAAAAAATAGTCGAGTTAAATCCGACCGGCATTGGTGCACCATACGCGCCATAGGAAGTTAAAAGCACACGTTTGCCATCCATTTTTTTGCTGCCCTGAAGATACTTGTTATACACTAATGTAAGAGGCACTTTTTTCCCATCTTTTGCTGTTGCCAAGAGTCGTTCTACTTTTATAGAACGCATCCAAGGCATATAGGGTACTACCTGTTTTTTTACCATGATTTGCTTGCCCGTTTTCATACTATAATTATACACCGTCAACGGCTCGGTGAAAGATGAGTAGCTATATTGCAACGTGTCAGTTTTTGTTTCAGGGTTATAACCTATTTTTACTTCACAAATTGATTCATTCGTTTTTATAACATTTTCCTTTTTAGTGGCCACTTCAACTATACGCAGTTGGGTTTGGGCATTGGATTTTTCTTGCAGGACATAGTAGTCATCGAAGAATTCTATTTCTTCCAACAGAACATCGCTTCGATGCGGCAGAAACTGGCGCCAATTAGGTCGGGAATAGTTGGCTGTATCCGTTATCATCACTTTGTAGTTCGGAGCATTTTTGTTTGAGGCGATAAAAAAGTTGTCTTTGAAATGACTGACATAGTATTGGTGATCTTCTTCACGCGGAAGGATTAAGCGAAAGTCACCGCCAGGATTTTTTAAAGACAGAAAGCGTGTCTCGTTTGATGTTTTGCTACTCGCTGTCAAAAAGATAAACTGTTTTGACTTCGACCGACTAATCGACAACGAAAATCGATTGTCTTTTTCTTCAGCTACAAGATCGTCAGTTGATTGGGCACGGCCTAGTTGATGTTTCATCAATCGATACGAGCGATCGGTAGTAGGTTCCTGAATGGTGTAATATATTATTAATAGGAGCATAAATTGGTAAGGATTATGTATATTTGTGCATGGCAAAAAAAGATGGAAGGAACAGGACAGCCTCCGCTCAGGCTACGGTAC
>Ga0209972_10001441_pt1 | contig 20809 bp, 20 predicted proteins | sample NOAtaG_7_FD_187302 | JGI IMG/M metagenome (GOLD analysis project Ga0209972, IMG submission 187302) | Freshwater lake microbial communities from Lake Erie, under a cyanobacterial bloom - NOAA_Erie_Diel1S_2200h metaG (SPAdes) (version 2) | ecosystem: Environmental > Aquatic > Freshwater > Lake ... | reverse complement strand
TGGAAAATTACAACAAAATAGTATCTTCCAAAAAAACCCAAAACACGTTGGCTGAATTTTTCACAGCTTGGCAACCCGCTGTTTTATTGCAACATTATGATGATCCAGCTTGGGAGGCCGTTGAAAAAAAACCTAAATCAATCCTCGAAGAAGAAGTTAAGAAAATAAAAGTAGACGTAATGTCAAAGTTGGTAGCTTTGCCAAGACTGGGATTATTGTTTTATGCTTGGGGGTTGTTTTTCGCGACTGGTGAACTTAGTTATTTAGAGTCAGCTTTCGAAGTTGCGGGCAATAGCAGATCATCCGGAAGTGTGAAAAGTATAGCTATAAAATTATTTGAAGATACTAAAGATTATTACAACGGTGTTGAAAATGTTCATGAGATGAGAAATAAGTCGGCTTGTTTTGCTGCTTTTGGGGATATGCAAGACACAATTTCAGATAAGGAAAAAGTATTGAAAGAATTAGAATCCGAAAATTTATTTCGTAAATATGTTGGGGAGACTAAACAGAAATTCCCAGAACTAGCACAAGAAACACCTGAAGAAAGGAAAGAAAAAAAGAAAGTTCGTGAGGCCGGACGATTATTCGATAAGATCGCGGATGATATATTTAACAAAGTTGTTTAAAATTCCATAGCTTCTATTTCGTTAACAATTTTTTTTATAGTTTCAGGAGAGAATTTTATATGATCCGGTAATTGAAATTGCCATTTATCACCATCGTGAGAATATAATATACTGCTCGGGTTTAACACTTCTCCTTGATTAGAAGCAAGCTTGATTATGCTTTTTTCTATTTTCGAAATGTTTATCACATCACTTCTTATATGAGCGCAAAAAGAGGAGAAGCCCTCCGCGTCATCTTCCGCGACGTATATAGTATCCAAAAAGTTGTCGACTTCTTGTGGGTTCAGCAAAACATTTTCCGGAAGTGATACTAGCAGCGATTTACTCTTTCTGTAATTTTTATCTTTGGAAATGCATATATCATCTTGACCAATCATAATTCTCCTCATAGCCAAAAATAGCAATAGGAAAGATTTGATGTATAATATATTTGCCGTTATATCACCCCGAACTTTCAACTGAAATTCACAAACATAAAAAGTGTTTGAAGGAGGGTTATTATTTTTCTCTAACACAGATTCCAGTTTATCAAGTAAACTTCTCGCTTGCTCTATTTTTTTCTCATCTATTGCTTTGATCAACTGTCCTTTAACCATTTGACACTCGTCTATTGGTTCTTCCTGGACTTTTTTTTTCTTGTTACGAAGACAAACTTTACAGGAGTTTTTATACCCGTCCCTGTTTGAAGCATCAGAGTAAAAGTGTACAACACTTTTTTCTTCCCCACATGACACACATATTTTATGTATATCAGACATTTTCCAATATAAATAAATATCTTTACTTAGTTATATTCGCAGATTCGTCAATATTTTTTAATGTCGTTATATTACGAGAAAAAATTTAAATAAAAATTATTTTTTTCTTCCGCGGTTACTAAGTGAATCTCTATACCTCAACTTTTCATGTTCAGAAGATGCCCGCGTTTTCAGTTTCATAAAAAGCAGAAATTTCTGGTTTTCACCAAACTCATTTTCGGAACTTGACTTTTCGTGGTTGAGGGGGTATTTTTTTTATCGATATTACGTTTGAAAAACCCTCCCACTTTCAGTTTCATAAAAAATAGAAACTCCAGAAATTTTTCTGGTTTCTGAAATTTCTGGTTTCTGGTTTTCACCAAACTCATTTCCGGAACTTGACTTTTTGTATCCGGAAGGGTATTTTTTCCATCGATAGCCCTAAAGCTTGCCTAAGTATATCGATTTTTCACGATTGGAGGATTCTTGCATTTTCAGTTTCATAAAAAACAGAAATTTCTGGTTTTCACCAAACTCATTTTCGGAACTTGACTTTTCGTATCCGGAAGGGTGCTTTTTCCATCGATAGCCCTAAAGCTTGCATATGTACCTCAACTTTTCATGTTTGGAAAAAGACTTCCACTTTCAGTTTCATAAAAACCAGAAACTCCAGAAAAATTTCTGGTTTCTGAAATTTCTGGTTTCTGGTTTTCACCAAACTCATTTCGGGAACTTGACTTTTTGCGTTTGGAAGGGTACTTTTCCAATCGATAGCCTTGAAATCTATTTTTGGGGCTCGACTTTTCATGATTGGAAGATATTCGTTTTTTCAGTTTCATAAAAAACAGAAATTTCTGGTTTTCACCAAACTCATTTTCGGAACTTGACTTTTCGTGGTTGAGGGGGTACTTTTTCTATCGATATTGCATTCGGAAAAGAACCCACTTTCAGTTTCATAAAAAACAGAAACTCCAGAAAAATTTCTGGTTTCTGAAATTTCTGGTTTCTGGTTTTCACCAAACTCATTTCGGGAACTTGGCTTTTCGTATCCGGAAGGGCATTTTTTCCATCGACAGCCTTAAAGCTTGCATATGTACTTCAACTTTTTGCGTTTGGAAAAGAACCTGTTTTCGGTTTCATAAAAAACAGAAATTTCTGGTTTTCACCAAACTCATTTCCGGGACTTGACTTTTCGTGGTTGAGGAGGTATTTTTTAATCGATATCATATAATTACACAAAATTTTCTCATATTTTTTCCACAAATTTCACATTTACCTTTTTTAACTTCAAAATCACCTGCTATATAAAATTTATTTTTGCATTTTTTGCACTTCCTGTTCTTGTCCAAATCTATTTCTACAGTTTTGACTAAATCATCTAATGTCAGCGTTTTTTTCTCCATTTATAGACAAAGAACGGAAAAAAATTACGTAGTATACTTTATTTTTTCAATAATATTTAAAACTACAAATTTCGCATAACCTTCTTTTTTTATCATGTTCGCAAATAGAATTACAAGTTTTACAAACATATTTACCACGGTCATGTTCACAATACCCAACTCCACAATCTTTACATTGATTTTTTTTGCGATTATGTTCACAATATCCTTTTCCACAATCTTTGCAACGATATTTGTAGCGACCATGTTCACAAAGGCCAGTTTTACAATCCTTACAATAACGCTTATTTCGATTATGTTCGCACATACCTGTTCCACATTTTCGACATCTTCCCTTATCATTATCATGTTCACAATATCCAATTCCACAATCTCTACATTTATTTTTTCTGCGATTATGTTCGCAATATCCTGTACCGCAATCTTTACAGCAATATTTATTTCTACCATGTTTACATCTAGGCCTGTATATCTTTTTTTTAGGTTTGAGAGCACTCATATCTTCGTAATTTCTTCGTAAATGTATTTACGAAAAGGATATCCACAAAATAACGCTTCAGTTTTTTTAAAATCTATATGTAGATTGAATGACTATCAAAAAAATACTTCATTCCCTTAATTGCTAGGTCAAGATAATATCATTTCTATTGCTTTTAGACTTTCGTAGATTTGTTTTTCGATTATTTCCTTGCAATCTTTACATCGACCTTTTTGTTTATTATGTTCACAATATTCAGTGTGATGTTCTCTACAGAGATTTCTCCATCTACCGTGTTGACATAATCCAGTTCCGCAATCTTTACATTTACTTTTTTCGCGGTTATGTTCGCAATACCCTTTACCACAATATCTACATCTGTTTGCGGGGTTATTATGTTGACATCTTTTTGTTATCTTTTTTTTAGGTTTGTTCATCCTCTTCGTCAATGTATCCATTTTTTCCGTGAATGTATTCACGGAGAGTACAAAGAGACTGCGAAGAGATTATACTACAAAAAATATTTCATTTTTTAATTCTCATTTTCCACAAATATTTCTGTTTTCAACTCCATTAAAATTTTGGTAATCGCACACATTTCACAACCATCCTTTGGATTATTGTGTTCACATATTTCGATACCGCATTCTTTACATGAAGATAGTCTACGACCATGTTGACAATATCCTCTGCCACATAATTTACATTGATATTTTCTGCGATTATGTTGGCAATATCCGACTCCGCAGTCTCTACATTGACTTTTCCTGCGATTGTGTTCGCAATGTCCTTTTCCGCACTCTTTACATTGATGTTTTATTTCGCCATGTTGACAATATCCCGTACCGCAGTCCTTACATTGGCCTTTCCTGCGATTGTGTTGGCAATATCCTGTTCCACAATCTTTACATCGATATTTTCCTCTACCGTGCTCACATTTAGGTTTGGTTATTTTCTTTTTAGGCTTGTCCATTTTCTTTGTGGTAGTAGTATTCATTTTTTTCGCAAATATACAAAAAATAATATTTCATTTTTTCTAAATCAATCCATCCAATTCCGATAATATTTCGCATTGAACACAATTATCATTACTTTCGATGCCGTGATGACAATATTTCGCGGTACATATCCCGCATTGGTTTTTGTTAGTTCCATGTATGCATTGAACACATTCCCAACATTTATATTTTCCTCGACCATGTATACATCTAGTTGTTCCACAATGTTTACAATAATCTTTATTACGGTTGTGTATACATGTTCCACACATCTCGCATAACATCACATACGTGCCATGTCTACATAATTTATTCTTACATTCCTCGCATGCGTTCTTAAGGTTATTATGTTCACAATAGCCTACTCCACATTCTTTACATTTACTTTTTTCTCTATTGTGCCGGCAATATCCTGTCCCGCAATCTTTACAATGATGTTTATCGCGATCATGCTGGCAATATCCAACACCACATTCTCGACATCGATTTGACGGATTATTATGCTGACAAAGACCTGTTCCACATTTTGCACAATTATTTTTTCTATTACCGTGATGACAGAGAAGCGGATTACACTCTTTACATCTGCTTTTGGGTCTATTATGTGGACAATATCCTACTCTGCAATCCCGGCAGTAATATTTTCCTCTACCGTGCTCGCATTTAGGTTTGGTTATTTTCTTTTTAGGTTTGTCCATTTTCTTCGTAATTTCTTTGCAGTCTCTTTGTACTAGTACAAAGAATATTAGTGAAGAAAGTATATACAAAAAACGCTATCATTTTTTCAATTTAGTATATATTTAATAGTCATTTTCTTGCAATTTCTGCAAGAACTTTTTCTTCTTCCATGAAAGCAAAACCCCCTGCCACATAATTTACATCGACGTTTCCAATGATTGTGCATACATATCCCGGTACCACATTCTTTGCAATGATATTTATCCCTCCCATGTTGACAATAACCTGTCCTACATTCTCTGCAATGATATTTATCTTTGCCATGTTGACAATGGCCAGTTCCACAATCTCTACAACGTTGTTTTTGTTTGCCGTGCTCACAATAACCTGCACCACAATCTTTACAACAATATTTATTTCTACCATGTTTACATCTAGGATCTTTCTTCCTTAGTTTGTAAATCTTTTTTGCGCGCGTATCCATGTAGTCTTCACTAATTTTCTTTGTATTTTTCACTAATTTTCTTTATACTGGTACAAAGAAGCTGTAAAGAAATTATAAAAAACAATTTTTGCTTCTGTTCTCAAAAAAATGAATTACTTTGTGAATATATTCACAAAACTACGGAAACTACGGAAACTACGGAAACAATATCCGCAAAACTACCAAAAGGATGAATATGATTAGAGGCTATCAAGGCGCATTGGTACTTTCTTTCGCCATATCATTAGTAGGATTTTGTTCCTTCCTATACATACATATTAAGGGAATAGTTTCTTTGTCAATAGTGATAATTATGGCACTAATTATAATTATCTCGATATCGTATGCGGACCTACTCTTTGCCCATAAATAATCTATCTACACATCCTATGCAATATGAACAATAATCTCCTTCGGGGAGGTAATCTTCATTATTTTCATTGAAGCGATTGTGATTTATATTACAAAATTCAACATTACAATCTCTCAATGAGCAAAAAGCGCATAATTTAGTATTTTTTGTGAATTCGTCAACTACCTCTTTGTAAAAATCATTCATTGGTCGAAGTTCGGTCCCGGCTACCTCTAAAGGCGCTAACTTAAAATTTGTAATAGTTTTCGCGAAACAGTATTCCCCAAAGAGAACATTCATATCTGTTGCCATTTTGATGCAGGAACTTGCGTCGATATCACCAGAATGTGCAACCAACAACTTACCCTTGTCTAATTCATATTTTAATGAATCTTGATCTATGATACTATTACCCAATGTGTATATTGTTAGTTTAGGAATATTATCATCATCTGGCCTGTACTCAGAAGGTAAATATTTTACTATTTGCCAATCGTCCGGAAGCACATATTTTCTAGATAGCTTATATATTTCCTCGATTAACGGGAAAGCTTCTATATTCCCCATTGATGTTAACGCCATCCAGTATCTCTCAAATACTATCCTATATTTAGACATGTTTTCTCTATCCAATTTTTGCCCATATTTCTTGAAATTTTCATATATTCTATTATCCAGTAATTCGTTGCGTACCTTTAGTTGCAAATGATTAATCTTAAATATAAACGTACACTTGTGATGATCTTGGAAATGGGAGTTTATTTCGGTAAATAAATCCGACATCTTCATATATATCACGCCGGAAGGGCTTAATAGAATGGAATATATCTTCCAATCTGTGTATTCAGCAGATTTTTCCCTGATCACCGGGAAATCTTTTTCATACAGATCTTTCAAGTTTAAGTCTTTCATCATTTTTGATGTGTATTTCAAAAATTTACGTATGCTTTTTTGTACGACGGCCGATCCAATAACATCGTTGATATTAGGGTTGGGCCTATTAGCCACCTTCCATAGTTTTTGTAATAACTCAGGCTCCATATTTATTATATAATATTTATTATATAATGGCATTATTTATATAATATTCAAAAAAATAAGATGCATGCATTATAATGATAATTTTTTTCTATTCTTTTTGACGTTCAATTTAACCTTGAAAAGCACGAATACAGGTGTCTGTAACGATTCATTCTCTAGCGCTATTTCGGGAGTTCTACTCACAATATATTGAGCAGCGACTAATATTATTCGGGTGGAATCGGCATCTTTTTCCGCCAATAATTCTAAAACACGTTCCCTGTTTTGTATCATAATATGTTTCTTTTGTGGATCATCTATAAACTCTATTATGCTATTATTATCGGTAAGAGAATTTATAGGATATGGATTTTCTCCTGTCCAGAACGGACAATTAACTAATTTTCTTTCCTTGATGAGTTTTCCTCTTTCATCAAACAATAAACAAACCCTTGCTAAATCTACTTGTAATATATCGTGTTTGTATTCCTTATGGATATTATATATCCATTGCCAAACTTTCAAAAACCATGGTAAATTATGATCACCGCTCGCTTTAATGTAAATATCTTTATGTATATCCCATTCCGAAATGAGATCACTCATGTTTTCTATTGTGTTGGTGGAGGACTTTCAATTTTACTTTTTGATATATATTGTAGGCCGAAATAAGCAACTATTATTATCAATATGAAGAATAATATATAATATATATAACTCCCGAATCCACTAAATAAACTTCCAAAACTAAATGCTGTATTACTAGCATTGCCAGTTTGAGAGGTATCCGATGTAATACCTTGAGCTACTTTATTATTATTTAACGCATTCATCATGCAACTCTGAAATATGTTTACGCCTTGTGAATCGAATACTCCTATCTGAACACCTCCATATTGTATGTTCTGATTGGCAATAGTACTGGCTACGCAATTTTGTACGAAACTAGTAGATATTTTTGTTTTCAGGTAGTTTTGAATCGATTGATTAGCAGTGCTACTAGCATTTCCTCCAAATATAGTACCGTTGTTGGCTGATAAATTTTGTATAATATTTTGAGCCATTTTAGCTAACATCTGGTTGTCTATTACTACTTTTTGTAAACAAGACACCGAAACAGACACATTTTGCTTCGCACCCGAAAATAACCCGAATCCGGTATGTGTAATTTGTTGGTTTGCATTAACTGAAGAATTACAATTTTGTGTAGAAGAAATTATTGCTTCTATGATAGAATTGTTTACGATATCTATGTTACTTTCTGTTTTAGACTCACCTCCACCCATTTTTGCGGTTTATATTTACGGAAAATATTATACGCGAAATATATTATATTAGAAATATTTGTTATAATATAACATATACATGGGGCTACTAAGTATAAATAAATATACGGCGTTATTGATCGTATTAATAATATTGATCATAGGATATTATTTTGTCGGTCGAGGTGCGAAAAATACCAAAAAGAGCAAGAAAAAAACTAAACGTACCAAGCGTACTAAAAGAAGAAAAATAAAGAGAGATGACTCCCAAGAAGATGAAGAATCTTCCGATGAAGAAGAGTCAGAAGATAGAGATACTCAAGATGACGCAGAAGAACTGTATAATTTAATACACGAGGCTCTATGTAAAGATATACAACATGATGAATTTGAAGAAATAGTTGGGGATTTAGCTGGACCGATGGTATTTATTCAATTGAAACAATTGTATAACCAATGCATAGAAAAAAATCTAGATCCTATGCGAACTATTACAGTACATGATTACACAAGAATATTAAAAGAATCGGACAACGAATAAAAGAAAAATATTTTTATTTTTTATTTTTAAATTCTCTATCTTATAATACCTAACAAAAATGGAATACACTAGAGTATTTTTGATTTTAATCATATTAGTTATAGTTATAGGATGTTTAATGTTTTACCGCGATAAAGCTGAAACATCTGAGCAGAATGTAAAAGAAATGACCGCGGAGCGACAAATGAGTGTAGAGGAGCTGGGAGAACCACAGAACCCATAGCCTAGGAGAGTAACGCATAAATCAATATATAAAAATTTGAAATATATTTTTTATTACACAATGGCTACTCAAAAAAACACTATATTGGCTGGTCTTATTAAAGATCCTATACTGGCGAACATAAGGCCGGGATGGAGGTCTATCTTATTCAGTGAAAAAATTAAGCCAATCCTGAACAAATGTTTCCATAATTTAGAGAATTTCTTAAAAGAAAAAGGCGTAGCTAAACATCATGTTGAAAAAAATGGTCTCAAGAGGTATATACGACCCGACGCCGCAAATATATTCGAATCGATGAAGTACTTCGATCCGCAAAATATAAGAGTCATAATTATTGGTCAAGATCCCTATACAGGAATAGATCAAGCTACTGGTTTAAGTTTCTCGGTACCAAAAGACTGCAGTATTCCACCTTCTCTTAAAAAAATATATAAATGTCTCAGACATCATAAATTAATAGGCACGCGTCCTACTCATGGAAATCTTGTAAATTGGGCTAGACAAGGTGTTTTATTATTAAATACTTATCTGACAAGGTCGCCCAATATTATTTCTAGCGAAGACGGAGGTGTTCATGTGGAAGGGAATGGAGGTTCCACAAAATCTAATATGCATAAATTTTGGGGAGAATTCACCAATGCTCTATTAGCATATATAACAGATGACTTTATGAAAACTCAACTCAATCACAATAACCATAAATTATGGGTGTTCTTATGGGGCGGGCATGCCCAAGCTGTGGCGAGTGTTATCAATACGCGCGATCTACCCGATGGTCATGAAGTAACAGTTTGTGAGTGGGGACATCCTTCTAAATTAAATAAACATAACAAGCGAGGAGATCCTGAAAATTTCAAACATTGTGATCATTTTAGTCAAGTAAAAAGCATAAATTGGGATCCTGATGCTGAAATTCAGGAACCCAGATTACTATATGATCAATTTTACGAAAAAAAGAAGAATGGATTTCAATTAGATTTATCTTACTTATCTCAGAGATATTTTGAAAATCCCAGGTTGATATATAATGATGGATGTAAATCTGAAGAAGATATGCTAATAAAGAAGTTTCTCTTGGATAAAAAATCTGTTGTGAAAGAAGTTAAACCTCAAGCTACACACGTAGTAGCCGCGATAGATGGTGGGTGTGTCGGAAACGAAATCAAGGAAATGGGACGTCAAAAAGCCAGCTACGGTGTATATTTCCCTAAAACGTTCAATTCTAATAATAATTTGGAGAACTTAGCAGGGCTTAAATTGTATGGATTAGTTCCCTTGACTATGATGAAATCTGATAAAAGCGGAGTAATAGAATACATCGGAGCACAAACCAAAAAAACTAACGGGCGTGGCGAACTATTAGCAGCTATACATGCTATTAGAAAAATAATTAATGTTCTGAACGAAACTGGTCCAAAGCCTGTAATATTGATAGGAGATGCCAAATATGTTATATACATGATCAATGAAGATATATGGAAATGGCTGTCCAAAGATCCAGCTTTGAAAAATGTAAATAAAAATAGGGATTTAGTAATCATACTATGTAAAACTTTAATAACCCTGTCTAAGTTAGTTCCAAATTTCACTGATGGCAAATTCGCAGGCAAAAAAGCCTGGGATATATTAATACATCCTGATGCGCATAGTTCCAGAAAATGCGACCCTCCTGTTCATTTAGATTGGGGCGGTTTAACGGTGCTCAAAATTGGATCACATCTACAAGGTGCTAAAATTCCGATGAAAGGTTCGCTAGAGTATGAATTATATGAGTGTAATGAGATGGCGGACGGTCTTTGTAAGAAGGCGATCATTGATATTGTGGAAGATCATATAGAACCAGTTGAATTACATTTGTAGATACACTAGCGTATCTTTCTTTTTTTTAATGAGTTCATTAACAAAATTGAAAAAATATTTTATAAATATTTGTGAGGAATAGTTTCAAATGGAAAGAAAATCGTGGATTAAGGTTGTGAGACCATACGACCTAGAACCAACTAATAGTCAGGGTACTTACAAAAAGAAACTTTTCATTACCAACAAATATGAAAAAATAGATCATGTTCCCAGAGTGTCTCTACCGCCTTTACCTCATCAAAAGGTAACTGTAAAAGCTATGATAGACATAGAAGAAGTACAATATTGTACAGTAGACTTAGCAGTTGATAATCCTCCAGGAGATAAAGTTATTGCCGAAACCAGAGCTGCCGTACTTAGCGAACATCCAGGAAGTGGTAAAACAATAGAAATATTGATGTTAATAGCGCATAAGAAGATTCCTAACAAAAAATCGGAAATAACTACAGTGCCGATGCCAAGAAGCAGAGATATAATCAGGAATCGTTTCGAGACAAGGGAAAAATATGGCAATAACGGTTTCATGACAGAGTTTCGTAAAACCTACAACAAAATTTACCCGCAAACATTTATATTTGTTGGTAAAAGTGTTCTTGGTCAGTGGATGGAGGCGATTCAAGAATTTACTGATTTTAAAGTATTCATGATAGATAATATATTTGCGTTGAGAGAATTCCATTCTATGTGTTTTGGCAAAAATAAATCCAAATTATCAGAGTATGAAATAATATTGATTAAAAATGGCAATATTTCTGGCAAATTCGATGTTCCAGAATTAGTAGGGACCCCGCTAGAACATACTAAATCCAAAGCAATATTAAGTGTATTCGGAGAATTATTTAAGAATGTTTGTATAGCGAGAGTTGTGTTGGATGATTTTGATTATTTGAATATTCCTACTACAGCAAAGGTAATACCTGCTCTATTTACGTGGTTAGTATCTGCTACTAAAAAGATACCACCTGCAAAACGTAATATTGATCATTATCATAGTATTACAGAATATTTAGAGTCTTACAGACCATCTTATACAAGTATATGGAACAATCGAGAATTATTCACATTCTTTAATCTAGGATGTAAAGATTCATTCATAGATAAGAGTACTAGAGCATCTAAAGTGCGATTTTACGTATATATATTTCATAATCCTAATGATAACTATATTAGTTTATTAGGTGCTATGGATACATCAGAAACTAATGCTGTTATGGAAATGTTAAATGGCGACGCTATTAACGAAGCTGCGGAAGCTACAGGTATTAAAACTAATTCCGTTGCAGATATTTTCGAAAAAATATTAGACAACAAATGGGAAATATATAAGCGTGCTATCTCGATATTGAAATATGCATCGGGAGTGAGAAACATAATAGATAATTTACCTGCATTATCCGACCCTAAAAAATCTATTAGCACAGCTAATATGGATGCTTTCAAAAAAAATCTGAAGAAGCCGGGTCCTATATCTCATGTCAAGAAAAGCATAAAGTATAAGCAAACAAGTATCAGTGCTGCGATAGTAGATGTAGAAGAAGAATACGCTTCTATAAAAGAGAAAAATGGTTTAGCTATTCAAAGAGTAAAAGACAATTTGAAACAAGGAGATTGTCCTATAACTTGCGAGCCATTATCGGAAGTACAAAGCATAGTTATTATGAAATGTTGCGGAGTAGTTATTTCAAGTGAAGTAATGTCTTGGACATTAAAAATGAAAACTACGTCGGCCAGCGATGTAAGAGGTATGTGTCCGAATTGTAGGGCTGATATCAGTATACGAGATCTAATTTTCGTAGACAAAGATAAAGTTGATTTTGAGGACATCTCTGACGAAAATGCCGTAGAAATAGAAGAAGAGGAAGAAGAAAAGGAAGAAGAAAAAGAAAAAGAACCAGAAGATGAACCGGAAGAAATGAATAAGTACAATTGTATCATTAATATTATCAAGGGCGTTCATATACAAGAAAAAGAAATGAGGAATGATATTAGCATTCCAAATTTATTAATTGGAGACGAAGACAAAGGAGAAGCCCCTCCTGAATCGACTAAAGTCCTAATATTTGCTAATTTCAAAGAAACTATGCAGCTAATAGAAAAGAAGCTGATAAAAAATTTAATACCGTACCTTAAAATACAAGGGACTCCAAATCAGATAAAAGACGCAGTCAGTAGATACAACTTACCCAATGAAGACGAAGAATCGATAAATGTTTTGCTAATTAATGGGCCGAGATTAGTTGCAGGGCTAAACTTACAAGCCACTACTGATCTAATATTCGCTGCTAAGGTAATGGACCCGAATGTAGAAAGCCAAATAGGAGGTAGAATTTGCAGAATAGGTCGCTCGTACAACGCGAGAATTCACTATGTTCTATATAAGAATGAATACGCTTATATGTTTGGTTCTGGAAATAAAAGACCCTGGGAAATGTAAACATTCTCTTAATTTTTTTTACTGATAAAAATATCATTTATAAAAATACTGCGTTGCTAACATAACGTTTGAGACATGATACTGGGAAACAATATGAAAATTAAAACCAATCTCGCCGGAGAAGTCAAAAGATTACGCAAAAAATTAAAGAGCTGAATGTAGAAATTAACTTTTTACGTTCTAGCTGCGGCCAAGACTGGAAAGAACCCAACGTTTTCGGTGATATATATAGAGGCTGTGGAACTTATGAAGAGGCTTTGGAGAAATATTCTCGAGAAGGGATCGGTAGTTCAAGAATTGTAAGATCCATAGACGAGGAGGAAAGTCATAAAGAAGCCACTGAAACATCTGCATCGGAAATATCGGAAACTGAAATTTCGGAAACTGAGTCAGAATCAGAACAAGATAATTTGGAAGTTCTATTAACAAGGATGTTATCACTGCTGAAGGAGTCTCAAAGACCCAAGAAATCTACGAAAAAATCCAAGAAGAAAAATAAGAAATCTGCGAAGAAAGATAAGAAAAAATCCGCGAAGAAAGATAAGAAGAAACCTAAGAAAATATTAAAAAAACGCGACACTTTGATGGAAGACGCTCTTTCACGCCCTCCTAAACAAATTATGGAAAAATATGAATCCGCTTGGGCAAATAGTGAAACAGTATTAGAAGATTATTATTCTAATGAAGCTGGGAAAAGTATTTACCATAAAAAAAACGATGTGGGAGCACCTATTAGATAAATGAAAACAGATGTTAATATGTAAATAATGGAGGATAATACTATTCAAATTCTTACGGAAGCATTAGCAAAAACTGTCAAAATGGTTGAAAGCATGAATTCTGAAATAGAAAAACAAGAGCATCGTATATTAGAGCTAGAAAAACGAATATCAGAATTAGGGATTCGATTAGATTATGTTGCTATCGATACTAATGCTGATCACGACTTAAATCAATACATGCAAGATCACAAAGATGATGATGTATTTGAAACACCCATAACAGCCGCTGAAATATTCTCAAAAATAGATGGAATAAATTCTCGAAGGCGCAATTTGTAAATTCTTCTGTCGCACATACAGAAATCACAAAAAATAAATATATTTTTTATTTTCTTTTTTATTTTTTTATCTTCTATAAGTGGATTAGTATTTTTTGCGATTAACCATTGCGTACTTTTGCCCTAACAGACCCGGAAGATTTCTTGTCTGTAGAGGCGAGTGCTTTGCTAGCATTGGATGTAGGGGCGGCTTTCTTGACACCACTGGCTTTGGGCTTTTCCTCTTCTTCATCAGAGTCTTCAGCATCATCAAGTTCATCTCCGTTTTCTTCTTCGTGAGCGACGGCTTCAGAAATATCATCATCCAATAATTCATCTTCTGCCAATTCTGCAGCATGTTTATGAACTACACCTGTTTGGTGTTCCTGGCACTTCTTGATTTTTTTCCTCACTTCAGCAAACAAATCTGAATGTTCTTTAGTGAGACTCATATTTTCTTGCTTCTTGCGATAGCTATCAATCAAGAGGAATTGAACTACTGTGAGTATAATGTTTTCGTTGATCGTTTTGATATTCTTGCTTTCCATCAACAACATAGCAAGAGGAGTGATACGAGTAATAAAATCAATAATCAAGTCAGAAAGGAATTTCTTTAGGTTATTACTTACTCTAATATCAGTTGCAGATGTATCACCTGCGGCAATACGATCGTCTAATACACGTCTGCAAACTTTTCCAACATAAAATTGGAAATTGACATCGTGTTGGTCAGATTCGTCTCTCTCGACATCAATATCATACCATTGGTAGTACTTTTTGATATTGTTATCTTTATCTTCTTCTTCGCGGAGCACGGCGAATCCATTATTTACTTCAACATCTTGGAAGCTAGGATAAGTAAATTTAGGTCTGACAAAATTTTTCTTTTCGTTCCTGGCCTTCCTTCTAGCTAGTTGAATGCCCTTATTTTTCTCCCCTTCTCTTGCTAATTCATACTCATGTCTTCTAGCTTGTCTCTCAACAACAGTAAGATAATGAGGAAGATTGTTAATTAAGGGAAACAAGGAACACTTTTCCAAACCAGGGCTTACACAATGATCGGGTTGCATGATTTTCTTACCACTAGCTATTGTTTGGTTGATGGTATGTTCCGCAAATTGACCAACGGCAACTTGCATAAAAGTAGATATGGCTACAGCGGCGGGATCGTTAAATCTAACACGCTCCTTAGAAACATGATCTTTATCCAGGAAGAATTTAAGATCAGGGTTTTCCCTATGGACTCTATCCAACTCGGCTTGTACACCGTCAGGAGAAGTAAGACTAGTACTATTAGTTCTGAGTTTCTTGTAACCTTTTTCGGAAAATTTATTCACTCTAGCGTGGTATTCCTCATCGCTTTCTCCGGAGGGACCCTTCTTTCTCATGGGAGGTTTATCATCCAAAACATGGAGAATTGCTTGAATTTCGTAATCGGTATTTTCGGTCTTCTTATCTTTCAAAAGAAGCGTATGCAACTTTTGTAGTTGCTTGACATATCCATGGAATTTATTCAACGAATTGTAACGAGGAGATTTATAGTCATTATACTCCTTCATTTGTTGCACAAATACAACCTTAGCTTCTTCGTATCTTTTACGATCGGATTCCTTGGCATCTCTACCTGGAGATTTAGGTGCTACTGGCTTAGCGAAGGGGCAACCTTCTTTCTTAATTTTATTGATATCTTTCTTAAGATCATTAACTTGACGTTCTCTTGATTTATTTACCCATCCCTTATCCATGCAACTACGAATACGAGCAGGTGCGATATCAAGATCAACAACTGTGGCGAGTTGTTGGCGTTCAGCTTTCTTATGTTCTACGGATGTCATTCTTGTGTAAGATAAAATACCTTTGTATTGTTTCTAGATGAAAATTCTAGCGTGCTGTTCTCTGCAAATATGTATTATATTACTATATTTTTTATAATAAAATTCATGTAACTAGAAAAAAATAAAACGCATACACATCACTAATCATTTTCGGATTCATCGTCTTCATCAGGTTCCCCTGCGTTCATATATTTCATTATTTCTGCGTCATCTACAGTTTGTATGATTTTTTCATTATCAGTTATTTTACTTTTTTTCGTCAGCGCGTCCGGCTTTTTCTCTTCTTTTGGCTTGACAGGTTCTTCTGGAGGAGGATCGGCCGGTTTTTTAGGCTCTTGCGCTGGTTTATTATTATTTCCTGTATCACTAGGAGCCGGCGGCGTGGTCGGAGGTCCTGTTGGTTGCTTACCTACGCTAGTTTTATCTCCTTTAGTCATCATCCAAACTATAAAACATATTAATAATATTATTATAACAGCGAAAATAATGGCCAATATTTTATTTTCTCGTACACTTTCGGAAAAACTTTTTTCGGTTTTCGAAACAGGCTCCGAATCGTTGGGATCATAATATTCTTCTTCTGGTTCGCGGCGTACCTGCTTTGGAGGAGCTTTAGCAGGCTGCTGCCTCGCTACTCGTTTTACTGGACCTAAATTTGGTTGTAAATAATAATCATCACCCATCTTGTTAATAAATATATGTCAATTATTCTTTATATATTATTAATATAACCTATAAAGAAGAAATGGAGAAAATTAAGAAATATCGGGATGATATGAAAGATTGTGCTACTTCTTTCAAAATATATTTTACTAAGTTAGAGTATTCCGGATTCTTTGGAGTAGAGCCTCTATTGGCAGATAAAGTACAGAAAAATATATCTGGTATTCTCGAAGATACTGATTTCAGCTCGATATCAGAAAAATTAGAGGATGATATTAAATATCCGTTTAAGATGCAATATCTGGTGAGTTCCATGTATAGAAATTTATCAGATGCTTATCAAATATTTGCTAATAATCGAGTGCATATAGATAAACAAGGCACGCGAACCTCTTCCGGAGCAGCATTGACTTATTCATACTTGCAAGAATTAAACGAAACATTTGATAAAATAACAGACATATTTCTTTCTATAGGAGATACGGACCTAGTTCCAAAATTTCTTGCTAAAAGAATCAAAGTAGAAAATATAGATAAATTGGCAGAATGTAAGAAAATTTACGAATCATATCTTGAGAACGGAACTGGTCAATACGTTGTGTTTCTGTATATAATTGTGTTACAAAACACTATAAACGAATTCACAGGTTTGCCGGAAGGAAGAGAAATAATAAAACAAATAGTAAAAGATACGGAAGAGTTAAAAACCATAACTTTGGTTCAAGGCGCGCCTGGAGTAGTATCAGAATTTAACAGGTCTTCTAATGCTGTACAGAGATTGGTACAAAAATTTAATCTAGTACCCGATGACGTTGAAAAACCTTTGGCACAATTGTTACAAGATATATCTGGTAGCTCTACCTCCATAGAAGAAACATCTCGAATCATCTCTAGTTCGGGAGATAAAAAGTTTGGGTTTATAGTCATACATAAGATAATAGATAGACCTGTCAAGTACAATATTTGGAACCTAATAGATGAAAATTACATCGAATCACGTGGGCTGATGGAAGAAAAAACCGTTGGTGTTAATTCGAAAAGTCTTACTAGGGGTGAAACCATAGTTATGCAAGATTTAGTGAAGAACCCGAAATCTACTGTTAAATTTATAGATGACTTGTTTGATAAGAATAATGATAAAAATTATTATTATGTGATAGAAACATTAGATGGGGAAAACTACTATTTCCTTCTACCATGGTCAACAACTATTAAATATATTCCTGCTTCTTGGTTATTGCCATTAAAGAATATCAAAAAAACACCTTCGCGCAGAGTTGAATCGTATAACGGTTTATTAAATATAGAGATAATGAAACATTTGAAAACCCCATTCGTTGAATTTTCTCAATTTTCTCGGGACGATATAATACGCGAAGACAGTCATTGGAGAGGTTTGAGAAATAATATCAAGAACATTGTTATTGGCCATATTAGAGATATAGTAGGAGGTTGGGACTTTGTTTCTTTGGATAAATTGAACAAATTAATCAATGGAAAAGATATATATAAACATATCGTATCCGTCATAATTCGGCAGATATCCATAGAAAATTCAGAAACAGATGAACAAATAGACTCTGAGCTATACATATCTTATTTTCGGGACATAGATAAAATACCTAAAGGTATTAAACACGACGTCGTAGAGTTATACAGGAAAGATTACGAAGAGAAATTGACTAGATTTTTGGGCACTAATCGCATAGCTGAAAGCAAAGCTTCCATGGCAAAAAATCAAATTATATCCACGCTTGAAACCATCATAGGGGAAGTGCTAGAAAAATATATCAATAGAAGGAGTAGTGTATATATTTCGCTGGATCGCAAACTTGATCTGTTAAAGAAGACTTTAAATAAATAACATTTAAAATGTGGATATGGAAAAATTAAAAATAATTAATTCTCGTATTTTGTGAATGTGCAGAGAATGGAAGAGCCTTTTGTTGAATTTGACTCCCAGGAAGTCAGCGAACCAAAAGTTAAAAAAGGTCCAGGTAGACCAAAAAAACAGGTACAAAGAGTTGTTATACCTAAAGAAGGGGTAGTAAGCGCTCCTTCCAATAAAAGCATAGAAAACAGCCACCCTTCTCTAGTGAATGCTCTAGAAGTCGTATATGATAACCCAACTATGTTCAAGAAAATTTTTCATTTATTCAAAGTTATGGCTGTTGAGACAGTGAGGATTAAATTTGATGAAAGAAATATAAAAATGTACGCTGTTGATCATATAGGAACTAATAGAATATACGTAAAAATATTTGGAGAACGTATGAATAGGTATTACTGCGAGAATGTTATTGAGATAGGTTGCAATCCCATGAGAATAAATGAAAAATTAGCCGCGCTTAGCAAAGATCATGGCAAAATTGTCATAGCAACTAATCGCCATTGCAAAAGATCTAAAATAACTATTATTTTGGTAAATGACGAAATGCAGGAAGATGGAGTCGATAATATTGAGATAGATGAGGTAGATATTTATGATTGGTCCGTTGAAGATCAATTGAAAACCGAAAATAGTTATCCTATTCAATTCGAACTGCCTTCCAAATTCTTCAAGAAAAAAATAGCGGATTTTAGTAGGGGTTGCGATATACTTCGCATCGAGAAAACAGGAAGAGAGAATCTTAGGTTCAGTTATAATCACAGAGATAAACGCGGTCGTCATGATAGTTATTTCAAAAATTCTTCTATCATAAACTTGAATTCGCTTTTGGAAGAAGACGATCTATTTTCTACTTCTGTTTACTTAGAATACATTAAACCATTCGCGTCGGCACTCATAGCAGACGAGATATATATATCAGCAGATAAAGAGAGGGATTTGATATTTACTGCTTACTTGGATCAAGAAGAAAAAACTATACCTGGTAAACAAAAAAAATACAAGGTATTAGATACAGAAAAATGTGTCATAAAAGTCATAACAGAAATAGTAAAAAGTAAACGTGATGGATTATAAGACACATTTATTCATGATTGAATTTAGTGTTTTTTGGTCTATGCCTTCGTTCTCGTTGTAATCAATACTTACCGAATACAGCGATGATAAAGTTTCATATACTTTTCCGGATAGTTTCTCGTTGTACGATTTTTTTCTTTTTTTAGCCAAAATAGGTATAACTTTGCTCCTAATAAGAGTTGTTACTAATAACGATGTTCTTAGGATGCATGTTTGACGATTCTTTTGATCCACCATAGACAATATAGCGTTAACTATCTTATATAATGAACTAGCAACAGAATTAGCTAAATGTTCTATATTTTGATACTTAGGGATCATACATTTCTCCATTTTAATATTGTAATCCATCAATTCACATAATGTATCCATTCTTTCTGGTATTTCCATCGCCATTATTTCTTTTTCTTTAATACAAGGTTTCACAGACAATACATTCGCATTGTATGAATCATCTAAGGATGACTCAAATATATCTTCCAAATCGGATATATATTTTTTATATTGCGTCTTAGATATATGTCTCTGAGTTGGTTTGGTATTTTCATCAGTAAGTATGTGAAAATTCTCCTCTAGTTCTTCTTCAAGCTTATTAATTTCTACGGAATCGTATTTGCTAAATTCTTGTTCCATAATATTTTCGACCACTCTAACATCTTCATCGTCTATTCCTTTTACTATCTTTTTTATAACACTGAACACTTTTCTCGCTGAATCGACGGGATCTTCGACAGGGATCGTTTCATCCACGTTTATTTTTTCACATTGAATATGATAATCATTATTGACTTTAGCAAACATAAAGTTAGTTTTTGCCCTACGTACGTAATACTCTAATATTTTTTTAGTATTATCCAATGAATACAATACCTGTTCACTAAGATTTTTCATTGGTTGATGTTTCCGTTCTAGTAATTTTAATTTATCTTCAGGCCCCTGTTTTATTAGATTTTCTACCGAGCTGGTTATTTTTTGCATAGTTGGTAAAAATACATTTTTATAGTATGTTTCATTTCTGTATTTTTCATTTTTCAAATCAGACTGGATATTGTGAAGTTGTATTAGTTTTTGTCCAACACTATACGCGACTTCAGCGCCTCCTATATATTTTATGGGATCACTACCCCCAATCGCGACTTTGTAAGTATTTCTAGGTATCTGTTTAAGAATTTTTTCTATTTCTTCATTACCACCTGTTTTGTTAG
>Ga0209972_10001439_pt1 | contig 20815 bp, 21 predicted proteins | sample NOAtaG_7_FD_187302 | JGI IMG/M metagenome (GOLD analysis project Ga0209972, IMG submission 187302) | Freshwater lake microbial communities from Lake Erie, under a cyanobacterial bloom - NOAA_Erie_Diel1S_2200h metaG (SPAdes) (version 2) | ecosystem: Environmental > Aquatic > Freshwater > Lake ... | reverse complement strand
GGGGGGGGGGGGGGGGTGGCGGGGGGGGGGGGGACGGCGGTATCGGAGCGGACGAGTAGCGTTCGGCCGCCGGCCCCTATCCTTTTGACGATGGCATCTCTGGTCGCCCCATCCCCCCCGCTGCCGTTGGTCCGCTGCCTGCTGTGCGTGGGCGGCCTTGCGCTGGCCGGTTGCGCCGGACCGCTGAACCACCAGCCCGAACTGGGCGGCACCGTGACCGCCGACGGCCTCTCGGGGACCGCGTTCAACCCCGATTCGGTGGCGCTCGAGTCGTTCTCGGAGGGGTTCCGCCCCGGCTCGGGCTCGCTGCCGCCGCTGGACCGCACGACGGGGGACCAGCCCTCGATCTCGTCGCTTGAACGCACCAACTGGCCGATGGTCCGCTTCCTGGTGCCGGTGGACGGCACGCAGCACCAGCCGACCTACGCCTCGGGCCCCAGTTACGACCGTTCCACCCACCGGGCGCGGGGCGAGTTCCCCACGGTGGACACCGCCGCGGTTGCCCACCCGAACGATGCCGGGCGCGAGGCGCAGATCTGGGAGGCGATGGCCTGGCCGTTCTGGGCGGGGCTGGATGTGGCTCTGCTGCTGCCCCGGATGCTGTACACGGCTCCGGGGAGCACGGTGCGCAGCCCGCTGGTGACGCCGGCCCGCAGCGTGCCGGGGGATGCCCCGCCGATGCTGATCGCGCCGATTGAGCCCTCGCTGCAGGCGACCGACCCGGCGGAAGGGGCCGCACCGTCACCCGGCCCTGCTGCCCCGCCCACTGCCTCGCCCTCTGCCCCCCCGGCGCCGGCCGCCGCACCCCGCTCATGAGCACCCCCGCCTTTCCCCCCCCTCCCCCACCACCCCCCATCGACGCGAGCGGCCTGCCCGTCGGCTACACGTTCAAGCCCGACTGGGAAGTGAAACCCCGCGACCTGCGCGACGCGCTGGCCAGCGGCACCCAGACGCCGCTGGTGCTGGATTGCCGCCGTGATGACGAGTGGGCCTTCTGCCGCATCCCCGGGGCAGTGCACTTCGCGATGAACACCATCGAGCAGCGGCTGGATGAGGTCGAAGAGGCGGCGGGCGGACGCGACAAGCCGATCGTGGTCAACTGCCACCATGGGGTGCGCAGCCTGCGGGTCACCGCGGCCCTCCGAGCGTGGGGCTTCAGCAACGTCAAGTCGCTGGCGGGCGGGATTGATCTGTGGTCGATCGACATCGACCCGAGCGTGCCGCGGTATTGAGACGCACGGGCCGCAGGATGGGCGGACGTGCGCAGGTCCGAAGAGCATCGGGCCGGTCGGCCAAGGCTGCGCTGCGGCGGGCGGTTCGTCAAGAAGCGGTCAAGACGGCGTGAAGACTCGGCCAGATCGGCCGTGTTGTGCTGTTCAACGGACACGGCGTACGCGATGATCCGTCTGGAAAAGGTGTGAGTATCCGCACTGAACACCGCTGACCCGGCCCGCCAACGGCCGGGTGGCCACGCAAGGACGCGTCCCATGCGCACCCGCTTCCGGACCATCTTCCTCAGTGATACGCACCTGGGTTTCCGGGGCGTCGCCACCGGCGAGCTCTCGGCGCTGCTCAAGCACACCGACTGCGAGCGGCTGTATCTGGTGGGCGACATCCTGGACCTGTGGGCGCTCAAGCAGCGCTGGCACTGGCCGGCGGCCCACAACCAGGTGGTGCGCCGCATCCTCAAGCACGCCAAGCGCGGGGCCCATGTGGTCTACATCCCCGGGAACCATGACGACGGCCTGCGGCAGTACGCCGGGCTTGATCTGGGCGGCGTGCGGATCGCCCGCCAGGCCGTGCACCGCACCGCCGACGGGCGGAGCTTGCTGGTGACCCACGGCGATGAGTACGACCTGGTGGTGCAGCACTCCAAGCTGCTCTCGCTGCTGGGCACGTGGGCGTACGACCACCTGATCCTGCTCAACCGCCTGACCAACTGGCTGCGCGGGCTGGTGGGGCTGGCCCCGTGGAGCTTCGCCAAGGCCGTGAAGCTCAAGGTCAAAGGGGCGTGCACGTTCCTTTCGGACTTCCAGACCGCGCTGATGGCCGAGGCCAAGCGGCGCAACCTCGACGGCGTGGTGTGCGGGCACGTGCACCAGGCGGCACTGGTGACCGACGCCTCGGGCCTGCTGTATGCCAACTGCGGGGACTGGCTGGAGAAGCCCACGGCGCTGGTGGAGCACGACGACGGGCGCCTGGAGATCCTGGATGTGCGGGCCTTCCTCGCCCAGGCGGGCATCACCACCGATGCCAACCCCGCCGAAGAGGTGGTGCTGGATGAGGCCGAAGACGCGGCCGCGTCGGCCATCCCCGGGCTGCTCGCCGGAGCGGTCGCGTGAGCCCGGCCGCTGCCTCCGCACTCGCTCCGCGGATTGTCATCTGCTCGGCCGCCGTTGGCTGCGGGCACACCCGCGCCGGGGTGGCGGTGAAGCAGGCACTGGGGATGATCGCCCCCAGCGCCGAGGTGCACCTGCTTGAAGCCCTGGACTTCGCGGCGCCGTGGTTCGTGCGCGTGTACCGCGACGCGTACCTGCGGCTGATCAGCGGGCTGCCGGCGGTGGCGGGGTGGATGTATCACGCCACCGACGGCCGGCCGGGCGAGGGCGGCTCGATGGCGCCGGTGGAGCGGCGGGCCTTACGGGGCTTTGTTGAGCACCCGCTGCTGGCCAGCGCCGATGTGATCCTGTGCACGCACTTTCTGTGCGCGCGGGTGCTCTCGCCGCTGCGCCGCGCCGGGCAACTCACGGCCGCGCTGTGCGTGGGCGTGACGGATCAGCACCCGCACGCGGTGTGGCTGGTGCCGGGGGCGGACCGCTTCCTGCTGCCCTCGGCCGAAGCGCAGGCGACGGCCATTCGCGCCGGCATCAACCCGACGCGGACGGTCGCCACCGGCATTCCGATTGACCCGCGGTTTGCATCCGCTGCGGACCGTGCCGCGGCGCGGGCCGCCTTGGGCCTGCCTGAGGACCGGCCGGTGGCCCTGCTGGCGGGGGGCGGGCTGGGGCTGGGCGGGGTGGATGCGGCGCTGGCGGCGGTGCTGGGCTCGGGCCGGCGGGTGCACGCGGCGGTGATCTGCGGGCGGAGTGCCGACCTGCACCGCAAGGTGAGCCGGCTGGCGGAGGGGCGGGGCATGGGTACCGGGGGCGGCGGCGTGCCCGAAGGCCCGACGTGCAGCGTGGTGGGGTTCACCAACCGCATGCCGGAGTTCATGGCGGCGGCGGATGTGCTGGTGGGCAAGCCGGGCGGGCTGACGACGGCGGAGGCTGCGGCCAGCGGGCTGCCGATGGTGCTGCTGCGGCCGATCCCCGGGCAAGAGGATCGCAACGCCAGGCTGCTGGTGGAGGGCGGGGCGGCGGTGCTGAGGCCCGACCCCGGGCAAGCCGGGGCCGTCGCGGCGGAACTGGCCGGCGACGCCCCGCGGCTGCGGGCGATGCGGCAGGCGGCGCGGGCGTTCGGACGGTCAGACTCGGCGATGCTGGCGGCACGGGCGGTGCTGGGGCTGCTGACGCCGGAGATGGAGGATCGGGCCCTGGCGGGGCGGGGCAACAGGCCGGAGCCGGTGGCGCAGTCGCCGGAACTGGACCCGGGGCTGGCGGATCTGCCGTGTGTGCGGGGGTGAGAGGGCCGCGGGTGCGGGTGCGGGCACAGTGAAGGTCAGTCTTCATCCGCCCCGGCGGCGCGGTGGTGGTCCACCGTGTGCGGCGGGTGGCTGGCCCGCTTGGCGGTCATCATCGCCGCGACCTGCGCGAAGGAGACCGGCGCGTAGCCCTGCACGTCCACGCCCACATCCATCGACAGGGCATTGGGCATGTGCTTCTCGCGCCAGGGCTCGAGGTTGCCGTGGCTGTGACCGTAGAGATGGAACACGCCGGCGTGGCTGCCGGGCCAGATGACGTGGGCGTAGTGGCTGAGAAACACCTTCTGGCTCTGCCGCCGGAAGGCCGGGTGCGTGAACAGCGGGTCACGCCGTTCCAGGCCCTCTTGCACCTGCTCCTCGGTGAAGGTGCCCTGCGGATGCACGTGCAGCATCACCGCTTCGGTGCAGGAGGTGAACGCCGGCCGGCACCAGGAGCGGCGATCATGGTTGCCCCAGATCAGGTGCACCTGCTGGCAGGCGATGGCCTCGCGGTACGCCCGCAGCCCCGCGGCATCGCGGGCGAAGGCGAAGTCGCCGATGATCCACAGCCGGTCCTCGGGCCTCACCACCGCGTTGATGGCCCCGATGAGGGCCGCGTCCATAGCGGCGACGGTCTGGGGGTCGCCCTTCCACGGCTGGGTCCACGGGTCCAGGCCGACGCGGGCGTAGCCCTCGAGCAGTGCGCGGTCGGCGTCGCTGAGGAATCGTTGGCGGCGGCAATAGCGCACGATGCGGGTGTGCCCGAGGTGCAAGTCGGCGGTGAAGTAGTCCACGTTTCGGCACCCTCATGCGCCGGCGCGGAGTTCATCCGCTCGGCCAACACCGCCTCACTTGGGCCGGTAGGTGAACTTCTGCCCGCCAATGGCCGCTTCGGCCATGGCCCCGCCAAGCGGACGCACGAACACCGCGACACCCTGGTTGTAGTCGTTGGCGGCGGCGCCGCCGGACTTGACGATCACACCGGATGCGGTGGCGGCGAAGTCGGTGCGGTTCTGCGTGAAACGCTCGAAGGTGGCCGCGTCCTGCATGAAGACGATCTGGCTGTACGCCTGACCGCCCACCTGGGCGCCAACGGTGACCTGCGTCATCTTGGCGTAGCCGACCACCGAACCGCCCCGGTACACCACGCCCTCGCCGGACGCGGCCCCGGCGATGAACCCGCCCTTGGCGATCTCGGGGAAGACCGCATAGGCGTGGGCAGTGTCGAAGAACCTGGCGATCGACGGATCGGCGTCGCGGAAGGCCTTGATGGCGGCGGTGGACTGATCGCCGAGGTAGGTAGCCGGGTCGGCCGAGCCGCCGCTCTGGCGGTAGCCCGAGCACCCGCCCGCCAGCACGCACCCGCTCATCGCCAACGCCAGAAGCACACGGTTCATGGGTCAACTCCTCGCCCTGCGCGGCGGCTGGCCAGGCCCGCGCAGGCCTGCACCGGCCCTCCGGCCGCCTCGGCGGTCAATGTGAATGTCCGAGTGTACCGGAGTCGCAGGTTGGCAGACCGCCAGGCCGGGCCCGCCTGCTTTGAAGTTCAAGCCTGCTGATCCTCACCTGCCGGGCACCAGCCCGGCGCGGGGTGTGAACCACATGGCCTCGATCAACCCGGCACCCGGGCCGCCGGGCCCGCGCACGCGATAGACGGCCATGAGCGTGTATGGCTCGGCGGGGCGGCCGGCATCGTCCACCGTGCCGGTGATCAGTTCCAAGTCAAAGACGTAGAGGCCCACCACGTTCCGCGACACCACCAAGGACCGCTGCGCCGGGCAGCGGACAAACTGGGCCCCGCAGCGCTCACGCAGGGCCGGCATGCCGGCGAAACGCCGAGTGTTGCTGTCCAGGTCATACGCGACGGCGTCGTCGGTGAAGGTGGCGGCGAAGGCGTCGATGTCACGGGCGTTGTACGCGTCGAGCTGGGCTTGCACGATGATCGCCGGGTCGGGCATGGGTGGTTCCTTGGCGGGACAGGGGCTGCCTGCCGCCGCTCGGTGACGCGGACAGGGTACCGGAGGTGGGGTGGCCGGAGCCCTAACCTCGTGCCATGGAGGTGACCAATCTGTCGTATGTGCCCGAGCCGCGGCCCCGCATCGACGCCCACACCCGCTGGCTGCTTGATCTGGAGGAGCCGCGCGACCCGCGGACGGTGAAGATCCACTGGCTGTTCAACCAGCGCGAGTTCGCGCGGATCCGGCAGGGGTTCCTGCCCTGCGTGATGGAGGAGAAGTGGTTCATCTACTTCCGTCGCTGCCGGCTGTATCTGGCGCGATCATGGACGGCCAAGACGCGGTACGTGCTGGAATTCGTGCCCCGCTCGCCCCGGCCGGGCATGGTGGTGGCCAGCCGGCTGCTGGTGGCGCAGGACCTGGAGCGCTGGGACCCGCTCAGCGATGACCAGGCGTGCGAGGAGTGCGCCATGGTGCTGGAGGGGTACGTGCTCGGCCGCGCGCTGGCGTGCTTCGGGGACACGGGCATGAACCCGATAGCGGCGTGGTCGCTGATGGGCTCGGTGATGTTCCGCCCGCAGTGAGCGACGCTGCCCGCTCTGTGGCCTTGGGCAGCGGAGCGGGGCGTCCGTCCGCGGTCACCGGTCAAGCCGCAGGCTGGTCATGTACCGCACGATGGCGTCCGCCGTGCGCCCCTCCCGCTGCCAGCGGGCCAGGCGGGCGGCTCCGGGGCGGGGACGGCCACGACCGGCGAGTAGCACCCGCGCTGTGGGCACGAAACGCCCGTCGCCGGGGTCCAACTCCATCGGTGCGCCGATGGTTCCGGCGAAGCCGGGCACCCGGCTGGCCAGCACGCCCCGGAATAGCGCCAGAGGCAGGCGCCGCGGGGAGTGGTTGACGCACGCCCGAAAGTCGTCAGGTGTCACCTCCACCCACAGACCGATGGCCCAGTCCTTCTGACGCAGCCCCGCCCAGACACCCCGCCCGGGCCGCAGCGGCACCACCACCAGGGCCTTGAGGAAGCAGCGCATCAAGCCCGCACCGCGCTCCCCGGCGGCGGTGGCCCCGGCGGCAGACTTGCGCCCACCCCGTCCGGCGGAGGCGGGAATGACCCAGGCGTGGATGGCGATGAAGCACCGTTTGCGGGCGGCGGCACTCAGCCGCAGGGCCGGCTCGGGCTCGATCAACGCCAGTTCCATGATGGTCGCCTCGGCGATCGCTTCGACCGGCGGCTTGGCCGACTTGTTGGCCGGTTTCTTGGCTGGCGGATGGCCCATGCTCGCACCTCCGGGCGGATGGTTGGCCGGCCCGGTCACCGGCGGGCGTCCGGATAGGGTGTTTCTCCCCGGCCCTCCCAACCCGTCACCAAACCGTCGCGCAGCACCGATACATTCCCCACCCTTATGCGCTACGCGATGATCATGGCTGGTGGAGCAGGTACGCGGCTTTGGCCTATGAGCCGCAACACCCAGCCCAAGCAGTTGCTCCCGCTGGTTCGCCGCGCCGGCGCCGCCCCGGGCTCGCCGGCCATCAGCCTGCTGGAAATGTCGGCCGGCCGTCTGGACGGCCTGGTGCCGCCGGAGCGGCGGTACATCTGCACCGGCGAGCAGTATCGCAGCGCCGTACTCGCCTCGCTGCCGGCGTTCTCTGAGGCCCAGATCCTCGGCGAGCCTGCCGCACGCGACACGGTGAACGCTGTGGGCTTCACCGCTGCGGTGCTGGCCAAGCTTGACAAAGACGCCATCTTCGCCGTGCTGACCGCCGATCACGTGATCGAGCCGGAGGACACCTTCCGCCAGCGTGTGGAACTGGGCTTCCGGCTGGTGGAGGCCGACGAGCGGCGACTGGTGACCTTCTCCATCAAGCCCACCTACCCGGCGACGGGATTCGGCTATGTCGAACGCGGCGCCGCCATCACCGGCGTGAAGGGGGCCGACGGCTTCGCCTACCGCGTCGCCCGCTACGTGGAGAAGCCCAACATCCAGCGGGCCCAGGCCTACGTGGAGTCCGGGCTGTTCAGTTGGAACGCCGGCATGTTCGTGTGGAAGGCCTCCACCGTGCTGGACTGCATCAAGCGGTTCAAGCCTGAGAGCTACCAAGGGCTGATGAAGATCCAGGCCGCCTGGGGCACCAAGGACCAGGCCCGCGTGCTGGCCGAGGTGTACCCGACGCTGCCGAAGATCAGCATCGACTACGCCGTGATGGAGCCCGCCAGCCAGGACAAGCAGGTGCAGGTGTGCACCGTGCTCACGGATGTGAAATGGCTCGATGTCGGCAGTTGGCCCAGCTATGGCGAAACGCTGCCGGCGGATGCCGCGGGCAATCGCCTGGGCGGTTCCAGCACGCCGGAGACGACGATCGTCGTGCAGGGCAAGAACAACCTGGTGTGCTCGGCGGACGCGGGTCACACCGTCGCCCTGCTGGGCTGCGAGAACCTGATCGTGGTTCATACCAAGGACGCCACCCTGGTCATGCCTCGCGAGAAGGCCGAGGAACTCAAACTGGTGCACGGGGCCTTGCGGGAAGACCTTAAATAAACCGAACGGCCGCTCGGCCGCGACGACCCGCACACATTGCGTACAAGATCGCCCCGTATACCCAAGTTCATTTCTATCACGGACTTATTGCAGAATCCAAGCCGCAGAATCGGGGGAAAACGCGAGGTTTTCCCCATCGGCGTGACGATCTGCTGGGCGAGGCGGCGATTTTGGTGCATACTGAAGACCAGAAGCCCCAGAGGGGGCGGGTGAGTTTCAGGCAGGTGAGGAGATGGTTCCCGGAACCGCAACCGGGGGCGTGTCATCGACACGCTCAGCGGATGTTTCTCCATCTTCACCTCCACCCCGCCTTAAATGGGGGGATCCAACGGCAGCCTTCAGACCATTCACACCTCCCACCCAGAGCACACCAGACCTTCCGCACGCAGCCGCCGTTTTCCACCTGTCAGCCGAATCGATCGCGAGGATGCCATGAAGACCGACCTTCGCAAGCTCACCACGGTGAACCCCTTCGCGGCCACCGTTGAACAAACCGAGGCCCTGCTCGGCGAGCATCACGTGGTCGCCTGGTCGCGGAGCCTGCACACCCGAGAGGATTACGGCATCGAACTGGTCCGCCATCTGCGGGGCATCACCGGGTCGGAAACCGTCGTCATCAACGGGGCGGTGGTGCATGACTTGGACGGCTTTTGTCGTCAGTTGGAGCGGTCCATGCCGGTGCTGGTCGAGGGCGTACCCAGCCGCGTCGCCCGCACGCTGGATGGCGCGGGGGGCGTCGTCGAACGCCTGCGCGACCGCAGCGGCGACCCCTCGCGGCCGACGGTTCGCCAGCGGTACTACGTCTGGCGCGACGCCGACACGCTGCTGCGTTCTGACGAGGGCCTGTTCGCCCGGCTGGTCGATGCGCTCGCCGGTGTGGCGGCGGAATCCGAATACGCCAGCGAGGACCTGCTGCTGCTGCACCGCACGGTGTTCATCGGCGGCGCCGCGCTGGCCGGATACGCCGAGCAGCCCACCGGGCCGTTCAACGCGTGGCTGACTGAGACGCCCACCGACGGCACCGCATCCCGCCGGCCCCATCCGTCGTTCTGGTCGGTGGTCACGGGGCTGCCCCGCCCGCCGTTCGCCCGCCTGTACGTCGCCTGAGCCCGCGGTTCGCCGCTCACAGGCACGCTCCCCCATCGGGCCGCAGAGCCCCAGCCGCCCCCTACCGTGCCCCCATGCGGATCATCGCCGGGGAGTTTCGTCGTCGTTTGCTGGTCGCCCCGCCGGGGCTGAGCACCCGCCCCTTGCCCGATCGGGTCAAGGAGTCGATGTTCTCCATGCTCGGCGAACGCATCAAGGATGCGGCCGTTGTTGACCTGTTTGCCGGCTCGGGGAGCTTTGGGCTGGAGGCGATCAGCCGCGGGGCCCGCAGTTGCCTGTTCGTGGACCGCGACATGAAGGCCCTCGATGCCCTGGAGCAGAATGTCACGGCCCTCAAGTGCCAGGAGCGGGCCCGGGTGGTCAAGGGTGATGCGCTGGGCCTGGCCGTCGCCGCCCGCTGCCCCCGTCCGGCGGACATCATCTTCCTCGACCCGCCGTACCCGCTGATGCTTGAGCCCGACGGCGTGGGCTGGGCCCGGGTGAAGCAGCAGGCTGAAGCGCTGGTGCCCCTGCTGGCCGACGACGGGTTCTTGATCCTGCGGTCGCCCTGGCCATTTTTCTTCCTGGATGCCGAGAGCCACGCCCGCTTTGAGGCCATGCGGTCGCAGGTCAAACGCGAGCGTCACGTGCACAGTTCGGCGGAGAACCAGCCCCGGGGCGGCCGGCACTCGGCAGCGCCGCGCCCCGGCCGGGCTGATGCTGCGGTGGACAGCGACGAAGAGGACCGGGTCGGTCGGCGGGGTGGCAAGCGTCATCGTGAGGATGATCGGCCCGCGCCCGCCAAGGGGCGCCAGGTGGCGGCGAACGACCCGTTTGCCGGCAAAGAGCTCGACGCCGAGTTCTTCGAGGGCGAGGAGCTTGAGCGGCTGATGGCGGAACTGGAGAAGGCCCACACCCGTCCGCCCGCCGGGGCAGCTGCGGCCAAGGAGGCCGACGGGGACGAGGGCGAGGATGATGCGGCGGGTGACGGCGGCGGCTCGGTGGCCGACGAGCACCAGCCGGTGATGACGCGGATCGAGGCCGACTTGACGTTGGCCGGGGCCAGGGGCCCCGAGACGCACGCGTACGGCAAGACCGCCGTGCACTGGTACATGAAGCGATGAACCCCGCGGAACCCGGGCACGTCTGGCTGTTCCACGCCGGGGCCCTGGGCGACAGCGTGCTGCTGTGGCCGTTGCTGCGCACACTGCTTTGGCAGGGCCGGACCGTCACGCTGACCGAGTCGCCATCCAAGGGCGCGGTGGCCCGGGCCTGGCTGTGCGAGCAGACCGGGCGGCCGGCCGAGTCGCTGCGCACGGTGGATGCCGACTCGGCCTTCGCCCGCGGCCTGTGGGCAGGGCGGGCGACGGAGCGGCATCACGCAGTTGGCACGGTGCTCTGCTTCCTGCTCGGTGAGCCCCCCACTGCCCCGGCGGAGCATCCGTGGCTGGCCGCCGCCCGCGAGGCCTTCCCCCGGGCGGATGTTCGACTGATCGGGCCGGTGGGCTCGGCGTCACGTCGCGAACTGCTGCAGCGGCTGGCAGTGTCGCACACCGGCCGTGCCCCGCTGCGGAGCAACCCGAGCGGGCCGATTGCGGTGCACGTGGGCGCCGGCTCGCGCAGCAAACGCTGGCCGATGGACCGCTGGGCGACGCTGGTGGCGGCCCTGCGGGAGGCCGGGCACGCGGTGGCGGTGTTCATGGGCGAGGTGGAGATGGAGCAGTTCACCGACGCCGAGCGGGCTTTCTGGCGGGAGATGCTGCGGACCGACCACGGCGGCGGCGCCATGGACGACCTGCCGGCGCTGGCCCACGCACTGGCCCCCTGCCGGCTGTTCATCGGGGCCGACACCGGGCCGACGCACCTGGCGGCCGAACTGGGCCTGCCCACGCTGGCCTTGTTCGGGCCGACCGACCCGGCGATGTGGGCCCCGCTTGGGGCCCCGGGGGCGGTCGCCGTGCTGGCCCCGCCCTCGCCGATGGAGATGGAGTGGCTCCCCCCTGAGCGGGTGCTGGACGCGGCGGACCACTGGCTGCGCCCGTCACCCCCAAGCGGCGGGGAATGTGGTACGCTCTGAGCATGACGACCCTCGCCGGCCGCTGTGCATGCCTTGCCTCGCTCGCTATCGCCGCTGTTGCCGGCGGGCAGTCGCCAACTCCCACGCCCCCGCCCGCACCCATAGCGACACCGGCCCCCGCGCCGGCACCCGCACCGGCGGCCTTTGCTGATCCGGCCCCGCCCGGCGGGCAGGTGGCCAAGCGGGTGGAAGCGCTGCCGCTGGGGGCCGTCAACCCCACCGCGGCCGACCTGCAGGCGGCCATGGCGCGGGGGTGCGACATCCTGCTGGCCTTGCAGGAGGCCGCGGGCCCCGGTCAGGAACTCCGCGCCCAGTGGCCGTACGAGGGCGTCTACCGCGTCAACCGGCAGATCCCCGTTGCCTACCGCATCGGTGGCACGGCCATCGCCGCGCTGGCGCTGGTCGACACCCCGGGCTACGCCGACAACCCCGAGCGGCAGGCGGCCGTCGCCCGCGCCACCGCGTTCATCTGCGCCGGCATCGCCGAGCCGCTGATGTCGGTGGACGATTACGACGCGGGCTACGACGTGCGCGGGTGGGGCTACACCTATGGGGTGCTGTTCCTCACGCGGCTGAAGACCGGCAAGATGATCCCCGCCGGGCAGGAGGACGCTCTCGAGAAGGCCATGGCCTTCTATCTGGACGGCATCGAACGCACGCAGATCCCGCAGACCGGCGGCTGGAACTACGCCCGCCCGGCCGGACGCGACAAGCCCGCGGCACCTTCGAGCTTCATGACCGCTGCGACGCTGCAGGCCCTGTTCGCCGCCAAGGCGGCGGGGTACGACGTCTCCGCCGGCACCATCACCAAGGCGCTGGACTTTCTCGAACGCACCCGCGACCCGGTGGGCACCGTGGTGTATTCCGGCACGCCGAGCCGACGCAGCGAGGGCACGCCCGGCGCCGTCGGGCGCATGTGCATCGTGGAGGCAACGCTGGTGATGGGCGGGCGGGGCAGTTTGCGTGACGTGCGCGGCGCGGTGGACGCGTTCATCGCCCACTGGGAGTGGCTGGATCAGCGACGCCAGAAGGGCGGCACCCATGAAGGCCCGTACGCCGTCGCGCCCTACTACTTCATGTTCGCCCACCACTACGCCGCCCAGTGCGTGCAGTTGCTCCCCCGCAGCGAACGCAACGAGTACAACCGCCGCCTGAACCAGCACCTCTTCCGCGTCCGCGGCCCCGACGGCGGCTGGAACGACCGCGTGTTCACCCGCTCGGCCGGGTACGGCACCGCCATGGCCATGATGGCCATGGGCGGCCCCGAGGTCTACCCGTACAACGCCGAGCAGCCGCCGGGAGCCAACGCCGCCCCCGCTGCCAACGTGCCCGCTCCGGCAACGGCCCCCGCGGAGGGCCGATGAGCGACCACGGCCTGCCCCTGCTGATCACCGGCTTCGGCCCGTTCCGCGGTTTCACGGTCAACCCGTCAGGGATCGCCGCTGCTGCTGCCGCCCAGGCCGCCAACGCGCTGGCCGGCCGCACGGTGGCCGTCGCGGCGACGCTGACGGTCGATCACCTGGCTGCCCGCGAGGAACTTGAGGCCCTGCTGCGGGAGCACCGCCCCCGGGCCTGCCTGTGTACCGGCCTGGCCGCCGGTGACATCTACCGCCTGGAACGCGTCGCCCGCCGCCCGATGGAGTTCGGCCCGGATGATGCCTCGACACCGGTGCCCGAGCCGCTGCCCTCACGCTGGGACTGGCAGCCGGTCGCCGATGCTTTGACCGCACGCAACGCGCCATGGCGATACTCCGATGACTGCGGGCGGTACGTCTGCGAGTCCACGCAGTATGCCGCGCTGCACTTCGCCCAGCGGCACGGCTTCCCCGCATCGGCGTGCTTCCTGCACGTGCCGGCGATCACCGAGTTGTTCCCGCAGCAACGCATCACCGCCGATGTCACCGCCGTGGTGCGGGCGGTGCTTGCTCTGGCCTGAACCCACTTTCAGCCGCCCCCGCTCTCAGCCGCCACCACTTCAGACACCCCCGGTAAAGCACGCCCGGCAGCGGGCCTCGTACGCCCCTGCGCCGCCGACCACGATGCGGCCCTGATCGGCCACCATCCGCTGCGAGTACACCGCCGCCCCGCCGCAGCGGGCGCACGGCGCGGTGAGTTTCTCCACGCGATCAGCCAGGCAGTGCAGCGTGGGGAACGGCTCAAAGCCGTGCCCGCGGTGGTCCAAGTCCAAGCCGGCCACCACCACCGCTGTGCCCCCCCGGGCCAGCAGCCGCCGCACCGGCTCAACGAGCGCGGCGCCGAAGAAGTGGGCTTCATCGACCGCCACCAGCACGCCCGCGTCGGTGCCCGCTGCCTGATCGGCTGCCGCCAGCACCGCCTCGGCGGACGCACAAGCCACCGCCGCTCGCCGCTGGCCGGTGTGCGTCGCCACCGCACCCTCGCCGCTGCGGGTGTCCCCCGCCGGGCTGCACACCACCACCGCCCGGCCGGCCGCCTCGGCCTGGGCGACCAGTTCCAGCAGCCGGGTGGTCTTGCCGGCGAACATCGGCCCGCTGATCACCGTCAGCGTGGCCGGGCTGGCCGCGGGGGTCGCATCGGCCGCAGTCTGTCGGTCGGATCCCACTGGCATGCGGGCACAGTAGCGGACCAGAGCCGGATCTTCGGACCCTGTACGGGTCGAATCTCCCCGTCGGGTGCCGCCAACGTCCGAAATGCACCGAAGCGTGCGAACCTCGCCGCCGCTGATCCGAAGAAGAAAACAATGACGGCCTTCACCGGCTCCATCCCGCGCGACCACCACGCCGCTGACCCCCGCTCCGAGGCCCGCCCCGGCGAGACCCCGTGGGCCCGTCGTGTCGATGGGTCCGACGGCCAGGCCGGGCCGGCCGCCGATGCCGCCGCCCGGGGCCGCAGCGTGTGGGGCGACCGCTCGCAGGGAATCGATCCGGCCACCCGCCAGCGGCTGGTACGTCGGCTCGAGAAGATGGCCTGGCTGCTGGACACCTCGCTGGGCATCCCCGGCACCCGGTTCCGGCTCGGCCTGGACGCGGGGCTGGGCCTGATCCCCGTGGTGGGCGATGTGGTCAGTGCGCTGCTGTCGATGTACATCATCTTCACCGCCTGGCGGCTGGGGGCCCGCTGGCCCATCCTGGCGCTGATGGTCCTCAACGTGCTGCTGGACGTGCTGGCCGGCGCCGTGCCGGTGGTGGGCGACGTGGCCGACGTGTTCGTGAAGGCCAACCTGCGGAACATCCGCCTGCTGGGCCTGACGGCGCAGTGGTAAGGCACGGGCCCGCCGTGCCCGCCTCACCGGGTCTCGTACAACTCGATCGGCAGCCCGTCGGGGTCAAAGAAGAATGTAAACCGCGCGCCGGTGAACTCGTCCACCCGCACCGGCTCAATCTCGACGTTCTGGCCCGCCTCTTGGGCGCGACGGCGGATCGTGGCGATGGCCGCGTCCAGATCGCGCACCGCCAGCGCCAGGTGCCGCAGCCCGCACGCCTCCGGGCGTGTGACCCGCGCCGGCGGATCGGGGAACGAGAACAGTTCAATCTGCGCGCCGTCTGGCAGGGCGAGGTCCAGCTTGTACGACCGCCGCTCGGCCCGATGCACCTCTCGCACCACCGCCAACCCCAGCACCTCGGTGTAGAACACCTTGGATCGCGCATACTCCGAGCAGATCACCGCGATGTGGTGCACGCCGCGAAGTCGCATGTCGGATGCTCCGGGATCTGCCGGTCCTTCAGATCACCCGGTCTTCCTTGGCGATGCCCAGGGCCGGCCGCACGTCCAGCGTCACCAGCACCTCGTGCCCGGCCTTCTCGGCCTGCAGCCGCTGGGCCGTCTCCGGGTCCACGTAATCGCTGTGGCAGGAGGCCTTCTCGCCGACCTTCTCAGCGCCGACGGCCTTCTTGGTCTTGCTGGCCAGCTTGTGGATCTCCTCCGGGCTGAGCACCCCGCGCTTGGCGAGGATCTCCTGCTGCTCGGCGGTCAGTGCTGCGCTCTTCACCGGGGCTCCGGCCTTGCCGTTGGCCCCGATGCGCTCGAAGCCCTCGGCCTTGCCGCTAGCGAACTCCTGGATCTCCTTGCTGATCCGCACACTGCACCAGTCGTGCCCGCACATGGCGCAGAAGTCGGTGTCGACGTCCAGGTCCTCATCGTGGTACGCCCGCGCCGTGTCCGGGTCGAAGCTCAGGTCGAAGTGCTTCTCCCAGTTCAGCGCCGCCCGCGCCTTGGTCAGTTCATCATCGCGGTCGCGCGTGCCGGGGATGCCCAGGGCCACGTCCGCGGCATGGGCCGCGATCTTGTACGCGATGCACCCCTGCTTGACGTCGTCCTTCTTGGGCAGGCCCAGGTGCTCCTTGGGGGTCACATAGCACAGCATGGCGGCGCCGTGATAGGCCATGGCGGTGGCGCCGATGCACGAGGTGATGTGGTCATAGCCGGGGAACACGTCGGTCACCAGCGGGCCGAGCACGTAGAACGGCGCACCGTGGCACAGGGCCCGCTGCAGCTTGCCGTTGTACTCAATCTGATCGAACGGCACGTGCCCCGGGCCTTCGATCATCACCTGCACGCCCCGCTTCCACGCCCGCTCGGTCAGTTCGCCCAGCGTCGCCAGTTCGGCGAGCTGCGCCGCATCGGTCGCGTCGGCCAGACCGCCCGGGCGCAGGCCGTCGCCGATGGAGAAGGTCACGTCATACTCGCGGAGGATGTCGCAGATGTCCTCCCAGTGGGTGTACATCAGGTTCTCCTGGTTGTGCACCAGCATCCACTTGGCCAGCAGCGAGCCGCCCCGGCTGACGATGCCGATCAGGCGGTTCTTGACGTACTTCAGGTGCGCCATCCGCACGCCGGCGTGAATCGTGAAGTAGTCCACGCCCTGGCGGGCCTGGTGGTGCAGCGTCGCCTGCACCGTCGCCCAGTCGAGTTGCTCGATCTTCTTGCCGATGATCATCGAGTAGATCGGCACCGTGCCGATCGGCACGCAGGCGTTGGCCATGATCGCCGCCCGCGTCGCGTCCAGGTCGCCGCCGGTGGACAGGTCCATGACCGTGTCGGCCCCCCACTTCTCGGCCCACTTGAGCTTCTCGACCTCTTCGTGCGTGCCGCTGCTCACCGGCGAGGCGCCCATGTTGGCGTTCACCTTGGTCTTGCTCGCCCGCCCGATGCACATCGGATCCAGCCGGTACGCCAGGTGGTTCACGTTCGCCGGAATGACCATCCGGCCCGCCGCCACCTCGTCGCGCACCTGCACCGGCGACAGGTGCGGCTCGCGCTGGGCCACCCGCTGCATCTGCGGGGTGATGATGCCCAGCCGCGCGTGCTCAAGCTGGGTCAGCGGCTTGAAGCCCCTGGGGTACACCACCCGCAGCCGGCGACCCAGACCGGTGGTGAACTCCACGAACATGCGGCTCTCGCCCATGCAGGTGGCGCAGCCGGCGTCGGTATTCGCCGACGCCTTGAGTTTGCAGGCCACGTGCGGGTTGGCCGACTCCACATTGCCCACCCAGTCGGCCGTCACGCAGCCGGGGACGTAGACCATCAACTGCGCCGGCTCGATGAACGCTGTGGCCCCGCCCGCGGGCCCGCCGCCCACGCCGAAGCGTGCCGTCCATGTCCGCTCGGCCTCGTGCGCCGGCGCTGCGTCATACCCCGGCCCCGTCGCCGCCTTGGCCGCGCCCAGGTCCACCACGCTCCAGCCCTCGGGCAGGAAGTCCCACGCCGTCTTGTCGCTGGGCGCCGGCATGCCGGGGGTGTCCGGCGAGGAGTACATCCGCGGCCCGCCGACATCGGCCTTGAGGGCGAAGGAACCCGGCGTGGTGACGCCCGGCGTGCCGCCGGGGTTGTGGGCGCCGTGGAGGGGCAAGAGAGTCTGGCTGTTGAGCATGGTTGAACTCATCATGGATGTCTCGTGTCACTGTCAGTGTCAAATCAGCGACGCTTGCGCGAACGCTCCCCGGGCAGGATGAAAAACTCCTCGCGCCGAGAAACCAGCAGGCCGACACAGAGCAGGTCCAGGTTCTCCTGCCCGGACATGTCTGCGGCATAGAACATCGAGTCCGCCCGCTCGAGCGTCGACCGCTGCTTGGAGGTCATGTCCTCCAGATAACTCATCACCGCGTCGGCGTCGGCCAACCGCCGCCCGCGAGGAAGCACGGACTTCGCCTTGGCCAGGGCCGCCAAGTGCCGCGTCGCACCCAGGGCCTTCAGCCCGGCTTCCGCCTCCTTGATCCACAGCGGGTGGATGTAGCTGAAGGCGTGCTCGAAGCCGCCGTGTCCCACTTCCATCGCCACATGCCGCACCGAACACACGATCCGCTGAGCGGGCGTCATGCTCTTGATGACGGCCTTGGCCTGGCCAGCGGTGACCGCCTCGACCATCTCGTCGGTCGCCTTCTCGGTCACAGCCACCAGCAGATCGTGCGTGACGTTCAGACACTCGATGGTGATCTTCGAACCCTTGTACCGATAGTCAGCCACTGCTGGTCTCCCCGCGTTCAAACGACCTGCAACACAGCCCCGCCGCCGCCCCAGACAGACCAATCGCCCGTCCTGCAGGTTGGCGAACGCCATCCGGCAGGAACGTAGCCTCGGGCACTTGTCTGCCCAATCGCGCTGTGTCGGATGCGTTGCGGACCGCCAAAGTCGCCTTCCCTCCGCCGGTGCAAACCGGATCAGGTTCCACGGGTGCCTCTCAGCCGGTGCAGGACATCCCACACCGGCGCCCCGAGCGATGCCCGAACAGTAGGCCCTCCGGCCCGGTTCCCACCCCCGCCTGCCCCCCCCTCACCGCGCCGGGCACCCCGCCCGGCTCCACTCCACCATGCTGCTCGGCGGCAGCGGGTTCACGCCCAGCCCCCGCAGCATGTTGAGCATCTGGGCCCGGTGGTGCATGGCGTGGGTCAGCACGTGCCCGAGGATCACCTGGCGCTGATAACTGGTCACCTTTCCCTGCCGCTCCCGCGTCAGCGTCTGCTCCATCGGGCCCAGTCGGGCCACCGAGGCCAGGTCGGCCGCCGCGGTGCGGTGCATGGCGCGAAGCTCCTCAATGCTGCGACGCGGGGCCTCGTCGATCCACGGGCGGGGCGTGCGCTGGCCCAGCGTGTCGGTCCACACCCACATCGCTCCAATCAGGTGCACGAAACTGTCGTGCAGCGAGCCGATGCCGATCTCGAACTTCGCGTGCAACTGGTCATCGCCCAGCGCGGCGCAGGCATCCAGCAGCTGTTCAGTCGCCCATTCGTTGTGCGCCATCTGCGCATCCAGCAGGTCGCTCATCGCGTGGTCCTTGGTTGGCCCCGCCCCCGGGTGCTGTTCGCTACCGGAGCCACAATACGCTGTCGCTCCGGAGCCCTCCGCACCCAACAACAGGACACCTCTCATGACCACGCCTTCCGTCCACCCTCCGCATGCCCATCGTCCAGCACGCGAGATCGAGGCCGACCTGGCCCGCCTGCAGGCCGAACTGGCAGCAGCCCACGCTTCCGCCGCCGCTTCGGCCAGCGAGGCCATCACCGACTACACGCTGCACACCACCGCCGGTGCCCCGGTGCGGCTGAGCGCCCTGTTCGGCCCCCATCAAGACCTGCTGCTGATCCACAACATGGGCCGCACGTGCGCGTACTGCACGCTGTGGGCCGACGGGTTCATCGGCCTGCACCGCCACATCACCCAGCGGGCGGCGCTGGTGCTCGCCTCGCCCGATGACCCCGGCACGCTGGCCGCGTTCGCCGCCTCGCGGCAGTGGCCGTTCACCTGCGTGTCGTTCGCCGGCACCACGCTGGCGGCCGACATGGGCTACCAGCGCACGCTGCCCGACGGCCGCGTGCAGCCGCTGCCGGGCGTATCAGCCCTGCGGCTGCTGCCCGCCAGCGGCGGCGCTGCGCCCAGCATCATCCGCACCAACACCACGCCGTTCGGCCCGGGCGACCTCTACTGCCCCATCTGGCCCCTGCTGGGCCTGCTGCGCGACGGCGCCAAGGGCTGGGCCCCCACCCTGCCGCCGCCGCCGGCTGCACCGCACACGGTCACCATCGGCCGCAGTTGACCCCCCACCCCCGCCGAGGCGTACCACCGAACTCACTTGCCCCGGGGCCGCAGGTCCACCACCACCGGCAGGTGGTCGCTGCCGGCCGTGTCGCCCGCTTCCAGACCCATGGCCTTCAGCGATTCGGCGTCCAGGATCGTGCTGTCCAGCACGAAGCCCTGCACCGTCTCCCACACCGCGTCGGGGTACGCGAAGTAGTCCAGCCGCGAGCGGCTGCCGTTGCGGGTGCCCCCGCCGTGGGTGTGCACGATGGCGTCGCCCAGCAGCAGGGGCATGGCCAGGTTCAGCCCGCTGCCATCGGCATCCAGGCCGGCGACCATGCGCACCGCCACCTCAGGGTCGCCCACCAGGTTGTAATCACCGCCGATGACCACCGGAGCCGCAGCGGCACCCGCCGCCCCGGCCAACTCGGCCATCGCCGTGCTGATTAGCCCGGCCTCCTGTGTCCGCCGCACATCCTCCGGGGCCTGATACGTCCCGCAGCACTTGAGGTGCACGCTGCCCACCGCCAGCGGGCCGTGCGCCGTGGTCACCACCGCGCTGGCCAGCCGCACCGGAAAGTTCCACGGCGAGGCGTTCTCCGGCGCCTCCAGCCGCGCCGGGCCCCGGGCCGTCACCGGCAGGCGGCTGGCCACAAACACGCCCTGACCTTCCGAACCGACCACCGTCCACTCACCGCCGGCGTGGGTCTGGAACCACGCCCGCACGCCCGCCTCGCGCTCGGCGTTGTTCTTGCCCCGGTCAGCCTCGCGGTCGTGCCACTCCTGCAGCAGCACCACATCGGCATCCAGCGCCTTGAAGATCCGCGCAAAGCCGGCCGGGCCGGGCTCAGACTTCGTCGGGCTTGACCACAGCACGTTGTACGCCACCAACCGCACCGCGCCGGGGGCCTTGCCCGGCAGGGTCGCCACCGCGCGGAACTCGCGCCGCTCCGGCAGCGTCAACTCCGCCCGCAGCACCTCGCCGATCGTCGCGCCGCTGGCGGCGTCCGTCCGCACCCACGCCAGCCGCGCCCGCCCACTGCTCAGCAGCCCCGCCTGCGGAAGGTCATCGCCAAGGCTGGCGGCGCGAGCCAGCCGGATTTCAAACTCCGCCGCGGCGTGGTTCGGCGCCGTGAGCACCTGCAGATCCGCCTGGCTGACGCGGCCGTCGCCCCGGCTGGTGGTGCTCGATGCAAAGAGCGGGGTGATCCGCAGCCGCTCCCCGCGCCGTTCCTGGCCCTCGGCCCGCGCCTCCGCCGGCGGGTTGAACTCCACCTTCAAGTCCGCCCCAGGCTCCAACTGGTCGCTCGCCCCAGTCGCGTCGCTGTCGTCGGCATCGATCAGCAGCGTGTACCGCTCAGCGGTGCCGAACAGCCCCCGCTTCTCCGGGAAACTCACCCGCAGGTACACAAAGTGCGCATCCGCCCGGGCCCACTGGCCCTGGGCCCACTCCCCGGTCTGCCCATCCAGCACCACCGCCGGCGGAACACCCTTGGCCTCCGCCTGCCCCGCCTGCCCCGCCTGCCCCGCCTGCCCCGCCGCCCCAGCCGCC
>Ga0209972_10001438_pt1 | contig 20826 bp, 23 predicted proteins | sample NOAtaG_7_FD_187302 | JGI IMG/M metagenome (GOLD analysis project Ga0209972, IMG submission 187302) | Freshwater lake microbial communities from Lake Erie, under a cyanobacterial bloom - NOAA_Erie_Diel1S_2200h metaG (SPAdes) (version 2) | ecosystem: Environmental > Aquatic > Freshwater > Lake ... | reverse complement strand
CTCAGAATAAGCATAGAATTTAAGGTTAATTTTAGTAAAAAGATAATCTAATATTTATCTTCTAGCTTATTATATCTATTTAATGATGTAAAACGGTATTTCGTTCCTTAATTTTTACCGTAATGCCCATTTAATCTTTAACAGGTCATATGCCGAATTCTGCAATCGTATTTCAGGTAATTTAATTTATCACGAGCCTCAAGATGAAGATTTTGATCCGTCATCTGAAACTGCGACAATTTCCAAGCTCAAACTTTTAGATCTAGCGAGACAGCACTTGAATTATACTTTCAAGACCATCTCAAACAATAAACACTGCTGTGGAAACCACTGTGAGTCTGACAACAACATTCGCACGTTGGAAAGTGCTTTAACTTCTGCAATTCATTGCTGTGGAAACCACTGTGAGTCTGACAACAACTAGTGTAACTCAGTTCCATAACTAAAGTTAGTTATTACATTTTACCACCTGTTTTATATTTTTAAAGCAGGTTTTTTATATTGAGGCTCTTGCTTCATGTTAACTTAGGTGGACAAAACATCGTCCATAAATAAATTTAAATAAGTATGTCAGGATATTATTCCAACTCTCAAGAGCAAATTGATTTTATCATCCAGGTTTTAAAAGGCTTTCAATCATTACCACTACAATCCCTTCGGGGTGTAGATTTAGGATCTGATAAAGGTTTACACCTGTTGGAAATTGAGAAGTTAGTAAGTTCTATGTACGGTGTTGATAAAAAAATAAATTCTTCAGGGCTTACGAAAAACTATATAGAACTAGACTTTCTAACAGACAATATACCATTAAAAGACCTAGATTTTGCTTACATTTTAAGCCCATGTTTTGAAGAAGCTTGGTTTGATAGTAGGCTAGATTTCTTCTTAGACAATGTGTCAAGGATATTAAAAAAAGATGGTCTATTTATTTTAGACCTTTTTGATTTTAACTACTGGAAAGATGGTTCGAAAAAAGATAATAAATACATTAAAAAAATGAAAGATGGATCTGAGCGTGTTGTTTCTGAGACAACGTACAGGGATGATAATAAATTAAACCTTGTGTACACCTTATTTACCAATGACAGTAAACAAGAAAAAGTATTTGAGACTTTAGGGACTTGGAGAATTTTCGAATTTAAAGAAATATCTGAAATATTAGACTCGCACGGTTTTAAAATAATTGGTATTCACAAATCTTTTAGCGACACTAAGGGGGACATATTAAACATGAGCGAGGTTGAGGCTAACAGGATTATTTTAACTTGTTGTAAAATAAAATAAGAGCTGTTAAATAAACAGCCCTGTAAATATAGTGGGTTTAACCAGAGTACCACAGACGCAGTAATTGTCTTTTGGATTCAGGGTTAAATTCTGTTCTTGAGTGAATCATAGAATGATTATCAAAAATAAGAATTTCGTTGGGATGAAGCTTGAAAATAATATGATTTGCTGGATTAGCAAGATACTTACGAACCTTCAAGTATAGATACCCCGCAAAGCTGGAGTTGGTTTCTATGTGGTGACAGAATGGAAGAAACATAGTGTTAATACCACCTTGTTCATCTAAGTCAAAAACCTTCTTTGAATATATAGCCTTCTTAGAATAATAGTGAACCAAAGAATCAGTGTAAATTTTCTCACCATACCTAGAATAAAAAAAGTTTGCCATCTTGGTACTATCAACAAGCAAGGAGTAGCCTCCATATTCTGCTTTGCGAATACACAAGAGTGAAACATACTTTGGTACTTTTTCTAGCAATCCATTATCTGTATGTAACATTTGTCCAACAGACTTTTTTGCAGTTATTCTTCCGCCGTCCTCTACCTGAATTGTAAAAACTCCATCTGTGGAACTTTCGTGATTGGTTATAAAACTACCCAAGTCCGTTTGGAGCTTGAATAGTGTGGCACGATTGAATACCTCAGTGGTAGATTTAACAACCACAAAACCTGCTTCGTTCAGTTGATTTTTCTCTATAGAGTGTAGCCCATTTAATAAATTATTCTCGTACTTATGCATCTCATCAGTGTGATGTGGAAGATATTCTGAGGAAAGAAAACTTATTCTTACCAGCTTATCAATAATGTTAGAACTAATCAGCATTAATACCTGCTATAAAATTATCAAGTTGTTTTAAACCAACAACTTATTTACACAAAAAATATTTTTATTCGCAAGAAGACCCTAAATTTACTTTTCGTTCTTGCACTAGTTTTTAAAGTTGTTAGTTCCGATTAGGAGAAATATGTCTAATTTTGTTGAATACACGCTTCAGCCTAAATACATTAATTTAATTCGTTCGGGGCAAAAAACCTGCGAAGGCAGAATCAATTCTGGTGGTTTTGCTAATTTGTCTATTGGTCAAACTATTGAATTCTTTTCAAAGAAAGATCCTAGTAATAGGGTTTCTTGCAGAGTTGTTGGTATTAACCCCTATAATTCATTTTATGACATGCTTGTAGGTGAAGGGGTTGAAAACATGTTGCCTGGAGTCAGTTCAGTTGAAGAAGGTGTTCGTATTTACGAAAATATACCATCATATATGGACAGAGCAAGAAGAAGTGGAGTTGTTTCACTTAGGCTTGAGCTAATTTAACCTAACTAAATCCAAATATTATCCCTGTGTTTATGCTCAGGGATAATTCTTATTTCACATTTAAATTGGCTAGATTGAATTTATATTTTTGTACACAATTACCTGTTAACATTCATAGATTAGGCATAAAGCATCTGCTATTCCTAATTTATTTCTCTTACTAATTTTTATATTTCTAAATTTTTCTGCAGATTATCCCTTAAAATAGCCATTTCTAGCCACCCTACTTAATTGATAATAGATCATTTATTATTATAAATTGGTTCAAAGAGGTACTTATTATATCATTTTCTTTAATAGTGTGTATATATTCACAAATTAATTAATTTATAGTTTAAAGTCTATCAATCTATTATATTAATCATAAATCAATGAATTGATAAATAAAAGGGTTTAGAAGGCAGAAATATGCATTATTACCTTTTTTTAGGGGAAGGGCTGGGTTAGCCCAAAACGCTATTTTTAATAAAAATACATGATACAAATTTATAAAATTACTTATTTGGCTATAATTAATCTTTTGCCAGAATGATTAACTAAGAGGCCAACTCTCCTATCTATCTATCTATCTACAGTTTGTATTCCTTATTGTGTATTCTGTTTGCTCTAAATCTAGTGAAGAGGCTACATTATCCTGATTATGCTTAAATGTATCTATTAAGCCTAAAACCACCTTTTCCCAATCTATGCACCATTGTATAAATTCGTTTGAATAATTTGCCCTTATGTCCACCACCATAATTCTCTCCCTAAAGGGGAGTTTTTTGTTAGCTAAAAAATATAAAACCGAATACACAAATTTTAATACAAATTGTTATTTTATCATTTTTATTAAATAATTTTTTCCTGAATACTATATTTTAAAAAGTTTTATGTTTGTAAGTAAATTGGGTCTTGTTAAGATTACAAAAAACTTGACCTTAGATTCTTTTTAGGCTATAATTAGAAAAAATATGAACACAGAGGTTCCTAGTACTTTAAAAAATTCAGACGATCAGCTGGCAAGTAACACTAATCAACTTAAAAACTCTCAAAATAGATATGATAGGACAAGAGCACTGGTTTTAGAATCTATTGCTACTCAACAGTCTAGTTACCAACGAGGTGAAATAAGTGAAGATAGATATGCAGATTTCGTTGGAAAAATGCATGATGTCTTAATTAGGCTAGATAAAAATGAGAAAAATATTACTGACTCGGCTAAACAACCATACAAAAGTCCATTTTTAAAAGCAATGGAGCAAAAATATATTTCTAGCCAAGAGAATATGGACAGGAAAGAATTTTTCCTTACTATGGAAAGAGTAAATAAAGCCCATTGGGATATATCAAGAGGTTTAGAAGGGAATAGTTCTAGGTCAGTAAGAGCTGGGGAAGTGCAGGCTATGATGAAAATTAAAAGAGAATCTAAAACAGACGCAGCAGTAGAAGAAGGAATATTACAATTTGAAGTGCAAGATTATATTAATAAGTTTAAAGCACATTTTAATTTTAGTAATCCAGAATCTGAGGGGCAGTGGGCTAAAAAAAGCTATTTTGACAGTAGCTCTTATGGTTATCCAATAGAAACATTTATTGGTCGCCATCCTTTATCAAATGTACAATTTAACTCGGGAAATAGAAAAACTTTGAATTCAATCCTTGTTGGTATATATTTGAATCATCCTGAGGCTGAAAAACAATTGTTTAATTTCATGGCAACTATGACTGGGGCTGTAGATACTTTCAAATATTTTGAACCTAAGAAAATTGACGTAGAAATTATTAACAGTTTCAAAAATTCAGAAGCAGCAGCAAATAACATTGTTAGTTCAAAAAACCTAAAGCCGGCCAAGTCTGTAATATAATTTGATTGTTGAAGTAAAATCCTACGGGGTTTAAAATATTGCCCAAAAAATAAACCCAGTACCGAAATACTGAGTGTTTTTAATACGATAGTGTACATTGTAATAACTCATCAAGCGACTCTTGTATACCCACCATTAAACAATTTGATATAGGCCTCCAAATTGCAACATTGTAAAATAAATTACAATCAGATCCCGTAAATATTACTTTCAACGATGTTGGTCTGCACAAACATTCTAGCTCGTGTATACATATCTGTTCTGAACACTTTAAATTACCCAAAATAAGTACATGAGGTTTTTCAAGATGTATTAAGCTTCTTAAACTATTAAGGTCTGCTTTCATAAACCAGCTAATCGTCAGTTTTGGGCATTTTCTAAGATGTTCAGTTATTGTTAAACCAACATTATAGTTTGGCTCGATTACCACTACATTTAAATTCATAATTACAATACCCTGCAACTACACTTTTACAAAATATTGAAAAAACAATCATGGCAAATAAAATATTTCTGACAAAATATAGTTTTAGGGCTATAATTGATTCATGAGTGCTAATCAAACGACCTGTCCTTTTTGTGATTATGAAAATATTTCTAGCCAAATTGTTTGGGAAACTGAAAAAAGCTTGGTTATAGTTCCACATTGGCCACGCTGTAAAGGTCACTTGTTGGTGATTCCAAAAGTTCATACTCCAAACATTATAAACCTGCCTGATGAATATTTGGTGGATATGTTTAACCAAATTAGAAAAGCTGAAGATTTATTGGAAAAGGCTTATCAGGCCAAAGATTTTAATATTTTAACCAATCAAGGAAAGCTTGCCATGCAGTCAGTTTTTCATTTACATTTTCACGTTCTACCCAGAATTAAAAAGGAAACTTTTGATCCTTTAAGACTGATGGGGGAAGATTTAAAATTAAAGAAACAAAGCGTAATTTTCTCGGTTAAAGATACCTTAAAAAAAGTGATCGACGAAGAAATTCGATCATAGAAAAAGCCCCTTTTAGGGAGGATTTAAAATTAAAGAAACAAAGCGTAATTCTTTCGGTGAAAAATACCTTGCAAAATTTGCTGTAGTAAGAGGAGGCGAATAATTTACAATGAAAAATGACCTTCAAAAATGACCAAAAATGACCAAAAAAAATGACCGTCCGAGACGGTCGCTACTATTACAAGGAAAGAAACTATCTTAAAGTTCCACCCCAAATAAACCAAGCTAAGAAGGATTTAGCTAATAAACTTAGAATAATATAAGCTTTTTCTCCGAAAATATATTTCTTCCATGGTCCAACTCTCTTGTATTGAAGAATCATGTTAATGGCGAATAAGTTGAAGAATACGAATAAGGCAGGGAAGATGAATCTTACATTATTCAAAACATCTTTTACTTGCTGAGGAATATCACTGTTGTTTCCTAATCTGTCTAAAGATACGAAGAAATATAGACCCATTACCAGCCATGGTAAAATTCCAGCAAAACTTCCATAAATAAAAGCTGCCCAATTTGGTTTAAAATTGGTGTCATCATCAAGCTCTACAACACTTGTATCAACTTCAGATACTTTGTTCTGCTGCATGTACGAAAGTTTTCGCAAAGCTGAATTGTGCATTTCCATTACAGCTCCGAACAGATTCATACAGGCGTTAATTCCAACAAGTAATAATAATGTTGCAGCATCTCTAATTCCACATTGAATTGCAATTACATAAACCATTACAGAACTGGAAATGGCGTATTCATACCATCTAATTAGGTTAACCTTGTTCTTAAGATTTGCAATATACCATTCATAAACATTAGGTAAAACAGTTATAAAGTGGGCTAAGGCAGAAAGAAATAGGAAAGAAGATATTGTATAGCCAAGATTCACAGAATACCAGCTTTCGGAAACTAGATTAATTGATCTTGCTCTTGTATCAATATTTGGAAGCCAAAGACTGATTTTGGTTAAGCTTTCTTTTGAAACAAAAACCATGAATAAACCCTGAACCAAATGAAGGAAACCCATGAATATATTCCACTTACGTAAATTTGAATAAGAATTAGTATCTGACATAATGTTTAATTTAACTTAATGCAGGAAACAAGATAAATTTTAGTTAGATGTCAATCAACATTGCATATAATTATTATGAAAACTCACGAAATAAATAATTTATTGGTTTTATGGCATATTCTTACAAAAATAAATTTGACATAAATAAATTGGTGCTTTTTAATAATGAAGAAAATTAAATTACAATTTCAGTGAAAGCTAAACCAACTAAAAAAAGATCATCCAGACGCAGATCAAACACTGGCTCGGAACAAAAAGACGACAAGATTTATTTTAAAGGTGTTATTATCGAGGCATTGCCTGGGGTAAAATTCAAGGTAAAAGTAGAAAGAGATAAGGGCTTAGATCCACTTATCATTGACTGCCAAACCAAGACACTTTTTAAGGTAAGACGAATCAAAATTTTAAAAGGAGACAGCGTTACTGTAGAGGTAGATCCAATGGAAGATTTGACTAAAGGTGTAATTATTTCTAGAGACTAATATATGAAAGTTGTTGTATCCCTAACTGGACGAGGTAAAAAACTCACTCGACGCGGTAGAATGGCCCAAGGCTATTTTACTAGAAGAAGAGGTATCCTACGTTTTTATGCATTTGACGATAGTTCTATCGGCAATCGTATTAACTCTAGGCAGCCAATTCCTTTGAAGAAACAGAAAAGAATGAAATTTTAAATATTATGATTAGAATTGCTGGCGTCACTTTGGACGGCCAAAAACAGATAAGATTCGCTTTAAGTTTAATTAAAGGCGTTGGTAAATCCAATGTTAAAGACATTTTAGTAGAACTTAAACTTAAACCTGAAATTAAATTAGATGATTTAAGTGAAAAAGAAGTTGCTGAAATTAGAAGCTATGTTGAAAATAATTTAATTATTGAAGCAGATCTAAGAAGGCAGAATCTTTCCAACATTAAGCGTTTAACTGATATTGGAACATGGAGAGGTAAAAGACACAAATTACACTTACCTGTTCGCGGTCAAAGAACCAAAACTAATTCAAGAACAGCTAGAGGCAACAAAAGGAATACAGCAGGAAGCGGCAAAAACAAAGCAGCTGGAAAAACCTAGAACTTGACAAACAGATAACACTAAGAGAATTAAGATATTATAATTATGGCCAAAAAGGCAACCCCAAAACTAAACGTTAGAAAAACTAAAATTAAGCAGAAATTACCTGTTGTAAGAATTTGCATGCGTGCACAATTTAACAACTCGATAATTACTTTAACAGACCTTGAAGGTAAGGTTCTTGCATGGGCAAGTAGTGGAAGCTCAGGTTTTAAAGGTGCAAAAAAGAAAACACCTTTTGCTGCTCAAAAAGCAACTGAAACAATTTTAGAAAAAATCAAGCAATTAGAAGCAACTAATGTACAAATTGTAATTAAAGGTGCTGGAATGGCTAGAGATTCATTCTTAAGAGCTATCCAAGCAACTGATTTACAACTTGATTCAATCAGAGACGCTACAGGTTTTCCTTTTGGAGGCGTAAGACCAAGTAAGAGAAGAAGAGTTTAATAATTAAAATATAATATGGCTAGATATACCGCAGGCAAGACAAAATTATCCAAGAGAATTGGAAGAAACCTATTTTTAAAAGGTGCAAGAAGCTTTTCACCAAAAGATGATTTTTCTAAAAAACCATACAAATCCGGTGAACACGGAGCTGGAAAGGGAAAATTCTCCAAAGTTTCTGAATTCGGAAAGCAATTACTTGAAAAGCAAGCTATCAAATTCACTTATGGTGTTTTGGAAAAGCAAATGACAAATCTTTTCAAAAAGGCTAATAAAGCTTCTTCTGATACTGGAAAAACAGTACTTGGTTATCTTGAAAGAAGATTAGATAATGTTGTTTATCGTGCTGGGCTTTCTAATTCAAGATCACAAGGAAGACAGTTAGTAAATCACGGACACTTCCTAGTAAACGGAGTTAAAGTAGATATTCCTTCTTTCATGGTTAGCGCCGGTGACATTATTACAATTAAAGAGAGTAAATTAAAATCTCCTTTCTGGACTAATTTTAAATTAGAAATTCCAAACGAATCACCAGCTTGGCTAGATTGCACTAAGTCTAAGCAAATTAGAGTTGTAAACTTACCTCTTGAAGCAGATTTACCTCAAGATTTCAAAATAGCTCCAGTTGTGGAATACTATTCCCGCAAAGTAGGATAATAAAGATTATATATGTTAACAATTAGATTTCAACCAATAGGTCGCAAACACAGTAAATTCTACAGGGTAGTTGTTGCTGAAAAACAAAAATTCGTAGGAAAAAAATTCATTGAAATTTTAGGATGGTACAATCCAAATACTAAAGAAGTTAAATTAGAAGCTGATAGAGTAAAGCACTACATTGCTTTAAACACTGAAACATCAAGTTCAGTACAAAGTCTTTTTAAAAAGCAAAATTTAGTTTAAAATATGACCGATGAAAATCAAACCATTGATATTCAAACCTTAACTTACATCTTGAAGCACTTGGTCACCGCACCAGAGCTTATCGAGATTGAGAGAACTCTTGATGAACAAGGTGTACTTTTATCGGTAAGAGTTGATCCTAAAGATATGGGAATTTTAATTGGCAGAAATGGTGTAATGGCCAATTCTATTAAAACAATTTTAAGAGCGGTTGGTAAGGCAAACGACATGAATATTCGTGTTCAATTTTTAGAACCTGATGGATCTTTAAAATATTCTGCATTAAAGAACCCTTCAACCGAAATAAATCCAGCTGTTGAAACTTCTAATCCAGCCGTTTCAAAGACTGAAGATAAAATTGATTCTGATTTAGACGAATTTATTATTAACTAGTTTCTTGACAACCGCGTTTGTTTGATAACAAATATATTATAAAAATTTTGTGTTAACCAAAGGAACTAAACAATTTAAACAAGCCTTATTTTGGCAAGATGTGCTAAAATGGTTGGAAGTGTTATTTACTGCCATATTTTTTGTGGTTATTTTTTGGTTTTTCTACCTTTCTTTGTGTAAAGCCGATACATGTAAAGAATTCTGGATAACTAATCAAGTGCAAAATATTATTGTTGGTATCTTTTTTTCAGTTTGGGGTTTATTAACCAGTTTAAGAATTGGAGTAGTATTTTTACTTAACGATCCAGATCCTGAACCGGAATATCTATTCTATTTAAGTTTGGTTGGAATTTTCCTTTCCAATTTACTATTTGGTCTATTCTTCAACGACTTTGTTTTAAGAGCTGAAAACAATCAAAGTGACACGCCTTCATTCATCGCTTTAATTTTAGTTTTAATGACAACGGTTGGATCTTTACTTTTGGATAAACAAACATGGGATAAAAGTACTGCCTTTGTTAAAATTAGAATTAGCATGGCCGTGATTGAGCTGGTTGTTTTATTAATTAACCCTTACCTAGGAATAATATTAGCAGGATTTATATTGCCAATAGCAATTTCAATTAAAGGTGGTTTAGAAGTAGAAGAAGATTCTAAAGATTTATAATATTTTTCTTGACAGTTGTCTTATCTACAAGCAAATTTAGACAATAAAGTATGCTATCAACTGAACTAGATGTTTTGGAATTTTGGAAAAACCATAAAACTTTTCAAAAAAGTTTAGATAACCGAATAGGTAAGGAAAAATTTACATTCCTTGATGGCCCTCCTTTCCCAAGTGGGGATATTCATCTTGGACATGTCTCTACAGCCTATCCAAAAGATACAGTGCCACGATACTGGACTCAGAAGGGTAAATATGCAGTTCGCAGATGGGGCTGGGACTGTCATGGTTTGCCAGTGGAAAATTTTGTTCAAAAAGAACTTGGCGTTTCCGATAGAAGAAGAATTGAGTCTGAAATTGGAATTGAAGTATTTAATAAATATTGTAGAGATAATGTAAGTCAAAAAGATGACGAGTGGAGGTCAGGTGTTGCAAGAAGTGGAAGATGGGTGGACATGGACGACCAATACAGAACCATGGACAACGATTATATGGAATCTGTTTGGTGGGGTTTAGGGCAATTGTGGAATAAGAATTTATTGTATAAGGATTATCGTTCTAGCATTTATGTTCCTTCAATGGGTACAACTCTTTCTCAGTTCGAAATTAATGATGACATAAAATATGCCGAAGAAACTATTGAAACGCCTGTAATTAGATTTGGGGTGTTGCCAGTTCAAGCTAAAAAATTATATTCTAAAATTTCCGAAGAAATAGTATTTAGTTATTCTGAACAATTAAGGTATAAAGTTGATGTTGAAAAAAGAATTCAAATTCTAGAAAAACTTGATGAAAAAACCAGAAAAATTTCTTTGCAAGATTTATTAAAAAGCGGAAGGCCTGAACTGCTTGGACTAGATTGGACTAATTCCGAAAATGATCTTCAAACCCAAAGTGAATTAGATCATTTAAAAGAACAGTTGGAAGTAATCTACCAGAATGTTGATACTTTAGATAAAATTAAATTGATTTTGGAAAAAGATTATTCCTTGAATTTATTAGCTTGGACTACCACTCCTTGGAGTATCCCTGCCAATACTGCTTTAGCCGTTGGCCCAGATATTGAATATTCTGTTTATTATTTACCTAACACTTCAGAGCTTGTAATTTTGGCCGAAGACAGAGTAGTTCCAATTTTATCTTTGCATTTTAAAGACTATATTTTGAATTCTCCTAACCTATCCAAGCAATTAGAAAATATCACCGACAGCAGTGCTTATTTCCAAAAATTAGGCGTCGATTTAGTTAAGCTTGTATCCTTAAAAGGCCAAGATCTGGTTGGCTTGGAATATACCCCACTATTTTCACAGACTCCTAAAATAGATTCTTATGAAGAACAAGCAAGCGTATTTAAAGTCTATCCAGCCGATTTCGTAAGCAGCGAAGATGGAACTGGTATTGTGCATATTGCCCCGGTTTATGGCCCTGATGATTTTAAATTAGGAAAAGAATTTAGTTTACCATTTTTCTTTTCTTTAAACGATTTTGGAGAAGTCTCCGATACTTTGTCCCCAGAATTAAAGCCAGCCTTTGGAAAATTATTTACCTCGGCAAATCCAATTATTGTAAGTATTTTAGAACAAAAGAATTTGGTTTTTGGATCGGTTAAAATTTCCCATAAATACCCTGTTTATAACCGTAATAATCAGCCTGTTTATTATTGTGCCAAGGAAAATTGGTATATCGGCGAAACCAGATTTTTGGATAAAAGTTTAGAATTAAACCAAGAAATTAATTGGTATCCAGCCCACTTAAAAGATGGGCGCTTTGGTCTAGGCTTAGAGACTGCTCCCAACTGGTGTATTTCTAGAACAAGATTCTGGGGAACACCAATTCCAATTTGGCAAACTGCTGATCAATCTAAAACAATATTTATTGATAGCATTGAAAAACTGAGAAGTTTATCTGTAAATCCTATTTATAGATTAATGAACACACTGGATTTAAACCCAGAATTTTATGAGGAAGGTAAGTCTGTAATTATTACCGATGCTCAGTCAAAATTGCCATTAGGAATCAGCGCTACCCAATTCAGATCAAAAAACATCAGCGAGATGAGGAAAGGTAAAGATTTAGAAATAAATAAGTTTGCCGAATTTGCCCAGAAAATTTTAGATGAGGTTTTAGATTTGTTTGAAAAATACGAAACTGTTCAATTGCAACTTCACCCAGAAGAGCAGCAAATGTGGACAACTTGGCTATTAAGTTTAAACCCTGCCAGCAAGAAAACAACCAAGGTATTTTATTTCTATAAAAAAGTAAAAGAAGACATCGATGGATTAACCGATTTTGGCCCTGTAACCATGTTAGATCTGCACAGACCGCACATCGATAACATTATTCTAAAAGATGAATTAGGAAACTTGTATAACAGAATACCGGAAGTTATGGATGGATGGGTTGATAGCGGATCAATGCCTTGGGCCAGTTTTCACTATCCTTTTGAAAATAAGGAAATGGTGGAAAAATCTATGCCAGCCGATTATATTGTGGAATACGAAGGTCAAGTTCGCGGTTGGTTCCATGCCCTGCATGTTTTAGCTACGGCTATTTTTGGAAAACCAGCTTTTAAGAATGTTCAGGTTCATGGTACTTTGCTTGGAACTGATGGTAAGAAAATGAGTAAAAGCAAGAAAAACTATCTTTCCATCGATGAGTATTTTGGCAAATTTGGTTCCGATGCAATTAGGTTAATGTTCCTATCCAGCCCATTTTTTGAAGGCGAATCACTCACTTTGACCGAAAAAGAAATGCAATCTTATTTCAGGTCTTCATCTTTGATGATAAGCAATATATCTAAATATATTTATCAGGTATTGCAAGGCTTTCCAAAGAAAGAAATTAAAACTTTCCAACATCCTTTGAATAAATGGTGGCAAGCATATACTCAAGATTACATTAGTAAAATTGATCAACACATGGAAAATTATAATCTAATGGAGGCTGCTAGGTTAATTCTTCCTTACATTGATAATTGGTCAACTTGGTATGTTAGAAGAAGCAAAGATTTACTAACTTCTGAATACGCTGCTGAAACCGCCGAGGCACTTCGCCAAACCACTAGGTTATTTGCAATATACACAGCAAGTTTACAACCTTTTAATAGCGAAAAATTGTGGAGCGTTGTTAAACTTAATTCAGATCCAGAATCTGTTCATTTAACTGATATTGAAACTGTTAGCCAAATTAATGCTAAGCAGCAAAACTTGTTGGTGAAAATGCAAGAAATGAGAGAGCTGGTTAGTATCGTTCACTCGGCTAGGAAAACTAACGATATTAGGTTGAGGCAAACCTTGTATGCAGACTTAACCCAGTTTAAATTGGAAGATGATTTACTGCTAGATATCTTCCTTTCTGAATGCAATTTGATGCATAAAGATTTATCAAAAACAGAAGGACAGATTTTCGAATTTGCCAGTAATTTTGGTGTAATTAAAATTGATATGGTGATTGATGAAGATTTGGCAGTGTTAGGTTTCACAAGAGATTTTGAAAGAGCAGTGCAAGAGTCTAGAAAACAACAAGGAATGGTAGCAGGTGAAATGGTTACATTTGGTTGGAAAATTAACGAAATTAAAGATGAAAAAATTCTACAAAAAGTATTGAAACAAGTTGATTGGACTAAACTTTGCGTGGAAATAAGATGGTTGGATGAATTACCAGATACTAAAGAACCAAAGTTAATTGAAGTTAAAGAGTTGGTAAAAATTAATTCAATCAGACTGGTTTAGTATAGTCACTAATTGTAAATTGAAATATACAACATTATGCCTGAATTACCAGAAGTTGAAAGTTTACGAAAAAGCTTAATACCCTTCATTGTTGGGCAAAAAATTATAAAAATTACTGTTACAAAACCAAAATTGGTAAGCGACAAAGGCACCAAAAGAGTGGAGTCTGAAACTAAAGTTAATCAGTTTATTTCCGAACTGGAAAAGGAATATATTAAAAGCCTGGAACGAAGGGCAAAAAATCTTATTCTTACAACTCTTTCTGGGAAAATTATTTTAATTCACTTAAAAATGACAGGGCAATTAGTTTATAAAAGTAAAAACCCTGAAGAGGCCGGTGTTCATGGAGGCCATCCTATAGCCCTTTCTGAAGTGGAAGTACCAAATAAGCACTCTCATATAATTTTTGAATTGGAACACGGTACATTGTATTTTAATGATACAAGAATGTTTGGCTATGTGTTGTATTTCTCCGACCAAGAAAGTTTGGATGCTGAAAACCATTTTGATAAACTTGGAGTTGAACCTTTTTCAGAAAGCTTTAGTTTGGATTATTTCAAAAAAGCCATGAAAGGTAGGAAAGGTAATTTAAAATCGCTTTTGCTGTCACAGGAAGTTGTTGTAGGCCTTGGAAATATATATTGTGATGAAGTCTGCTTTGATTCTAAAATACTGCCCACAAGGTCTGCAGAGACGCTCAGCTTGTCTGAATTAACAAAGATGTACTATTCAACTTTAAAAATTATGGATCTAGCTGTAGAAGCCGGAGGTTCTTCGGTAGCCAATTATTTATTAGGCGATGGTACGAAGGGTAATTACGCCAAACAACATAAAGTTTACAATAGAGGAGGCAAAAAGTGTCTTGTTTGTGGAACAATTCTAAAAAGCCAGAAATTAGCTGGAAGAACAACAGTTTATTGCAAGGTTTGCCAAGCTTAGTCGCTGGCAATTATATTTTTAGGACAAATTTGGATACCCACACTCTCAAATAATTCATAGTCCAATCTGTGGGCATATTTTTTTTGGTCAATGATGTAAAATAATTCCAACTTTAAGGAATGGATGAAGAAGAAATTTATTGGTTAGTTTTATCGGCTAAGTACGGTTTTAGTTGGGCTAAATGGAAAAAAATTAAGGAACAATATTCACTTTTAAGTTTGGCCTTTCTAGATGGTTTTAAAAAATGCCCAAGCCTAGATATTCAGTTAATAACGTCTGAGGAATATGACATAGCAAAATTTAGAATTTTAGAATATCTTGAATTATTAAATATTCAGTGGATGGCATTTATTAATCAAGACTATCCCGTTTGTTTTAAAGAATTAAGTTCTCCTCCTGTAATTATTTATTACAAAGGAAATTTTAGTTTAACCAAAAGTAATTTTAATTTAGCCGTAATAGGGTCACGAAGAGTAACTAATTACTCAAAACTAGTCATGCAAAAAATCCTACCTCCCGCTCTTGCCAGCTCGGTTAATGTGGTTTCGGGATTAGCCTTTGGTGTTGATTATCTTGGCCATAAATTTAGTTTAGAAACCCCACAAAGTAAAACCATCGCAGTCCTAGGTGGCGGAATAGATTCCAATTCAATTTATCCAAATGAACATTTGAAAATGGCTGAAAAGATTCTTGAACAGGACGGCTTAATTTTGTCTGAATACTTCCCTGGAAAGCCAGCTTTACCCTTTCAATTTCCGCAAAGAAATAGACTTATTGTATCTTTATCTAAAACAGTCTGGGTGGTTCAGGCTGGAATGAAATCTGGAACATTGCTAACTGCCAAAATTGCTAGAGATATGGGAAAAGATTTGCTTGTTACTCCAGCTTCAATTCTAGAAGATAGTTATTTAGGCAATCACCAAATTTTACAAGATGGGGCCTGGCCATTAATTTCACCGATTGAAATTTTCTCAAGCATGGGTATTAATTCGGTTGCTAAACCTATTTCAAAAAATAATATTCAAACACTAATCGAAGCACATAATTTAACTAATAATCAATCTTTACTTTTAAAATCTTTAGAAAATAATTCTTTAAATTTAGATCAAATAATAGAAATAACAAAATTTAATTTGGAAACTTTAAACGCTGATCTCGGCTACTTAGAAATATTAGGATTGGTTGAAAACCTGGGATTTAATCAATTTAGCCTGGCTATCTCCTAAATAGGAAATCTAATTTTGTAGCTTAGGACCGCTTATAACCAAAGTATTGTATTGAATTATACTCTTTTTTAAACTTGAATCTAAGGTTTCTCCGCCGTACCAAACTCTTTCGAATAAATCATTCCAAATCTTTTCTGTGGCTTGAACATCAGGTTTGTAATAATTATCACTAAATAAACTGCCTGCAGCAAAAACTCTAAGCTTTTCATCGCCATTCAATTGTTCATTAACAATATCTTTTCTAGCGGCTGGAAGGCTTGTTTTAGTAACAAATTTCCTTTGTTGTTCTGGTAAACTTAAGAAATACAAGAATCTTTCTGCAGCCTCTCTCTTTTTAGCTTTTGTAGGATCTGTTTCTAAATTCCTATTTATTCCATCCATGAAATAGAAACCATAAGTTTTCTTAAAATTAGTATCCAATTGTGGCATCGGGGCGACACCATACTGCAATCTAGAATTTCTAGAGGCGATTGTATCCTGGAAATAACTATAATGCAAAATATATGCTAATTTACCTTCAACAAAAGCATCTACATTGTTTGGACTGGCATTGTTCCAGCTGTATCTATTGCTTTGAGGATTGGCAAAATCTGCATAAAATTTCATTGCTTTGTAAGTTGGGGAATTTACATCAATTGAAGTATCAGTATTAAAGTTTTGACCAGTGGAAAGACCGCTGTTTACATCTGAAGAATTTTTGTTATTTCCAAAAACAGATCTGTTCTGTTGATAATCAAAAAGCTGACCTCCTTGTTGGAAAATTAACATTGGCAAAATATCTTGAAGTCGGTTAATATTTGGAATTCCATCGGCACTTCTTCCTCCTGTTCCTAAGGAAATTGCACTTTGTGTGAAGTTTAAATCTGTAGCACTTCGCTTATTAATTTTATTCAATTGACCATCAAGTTCGGCCCAAGTACTTGGTACAATTGCAACTCCGCTTTGAGCTAGAATAGTTTTATTATAATACAAAGCTAAATTATCTACATAAGAAGTAATGGCAAAAACTTTATCTCTATCCATGGTTTCACGAACCACTAAATCTGCAAAATCGGTTTTGTATTTAGCAAGCTGGGCCCCCTGAAATTGGCGAATAGGGGTCATGTATTCCTTGTAAGCTGGAAGGTCATCATTTCTTAAAGTGAAAATATCTGGTCCTGCATTTTTCGCAATATCGGCGATTAAATTCTGATAATATTCTGTATTATATTGTTGGGTTACAATTTGAATATTTACATTCGGATAAATTTTCTTAAAGTCATTAATAGTGTCGCTATAAGTTTCATTTCCGTAAAAAGGTTTCCACCAAGTTAAAGAAACTGGAGTAGTGTCTACCGGTAATGGTGTCGCTGATCTTGGCCACAAGATTACTGCCATCATGGTTATTAGAATAAAAGTTACAACACCAACTATTATTTGGTTTCTACGGTTTTGAAGAAAATAGGGTAATTGCATATTATTTTATTACTAATTGGTAGTTCCAAAAAGACTAAAGTCGCCTGTGTTGGCAAGGTTTTTCAATCCAGCCCCAACATTGCTTAAACTTCCTGTAATACTACTTAGATACTGACCTAGAACTGGAATTCCACCTGCAATACTTGTGATTAGATTCACAAATTGATTTAATAAATCTTGGGCAAATTTAACAATATCGTTTACGAAGTCGGTAACTATCTGGGTAACTTTCTGCAAAAAGGCTTGGAAAATAGCACCTAATCCACCATCTTTCACACTAGGAACCGATTTATCAGCACCAAGGGCCGCTGCCGTTGTGGCAAGTTCTCCACTTCGCCAATATTCGCATTCTTTAGGGCTTGGAACTGTAAACTGAGCAGCAGGCACTCCAAATTTTACATCTCCGCCGGCTGCAGAAAACTTCAAATTACTAAAATCGTAATTACCATTGTTGGTTGGAACACTGAAAATACTGTCTGTATTAGTTTTTGCCAGTGCATCAGAGAAAACCTGACTTGACTTATTGATTGTAAATTTACAGCCATCTGTAGCTTTAGCTAGGTTAGTGTCAATTTTAGTTTTAGCCAGTTTTTTTGCATTATCAGCAACATTTTTAGCCTCGGTATCAACCTTAGTAGCAACTTCAACAGGGCATGGGGTTACTACACCTAAAAGTCCTGCAAGTGGTCCATTAAATTCTCCACAGCTAGCCTTCGTTTTTACATCGGTTATACCAGTTTTAATTGCATCACAGGTGGCCTGATCTGGAACTGAACTTCTTTCATTGGCTGGTAATTCCAATTGAGTGTCTCGTATAGTTTGGCAAGTGGCAAAATTGGTTAAACCTGTATAAACTGCATTTTGAACGGTCGCAGCTGAAACTGTACCACCTCCCACGCCTGCTGAAATTGCATTGTTAACAGCTGAGCTTGTGCTTGTTGTTGGCACTAATCTAAAAGCCGCATCTGAAATTTGTGGAAGAATATCTTTTACTGCAGCAAGTGATTGCAGAGAATTTATAAAACCGGCTCCTAATTCCTTTAATTTTTCGAAAACCCCACCTATTTGTTTAATTCCGTCCTTTAATTTATCTATTACTTGCTGAATTAGGGCTATAACAGTGTTTAAAATGCTTTGAACTACACTGGCAATTAATTGTTGCAACACTTCTTCAATGGAAAATACTACAGAAACAGCTTGCTGGGCTTGAACCGAAATACTTTCAAATGGGATAATTCCTTTTTTAACTTGATCGCCAAGCCAAGCCACACTTTCTGTAATTGGCTGGGCTAAAAGTCCCATTCTTCCGTCAATAAATCTTAAAGAAGAATTTGCACTCATTAAAGCTGAGGTGCTTAAACTAATGACTAGAAAAAGACATACACTAGCCATGAAAGAGTTAAACCAATTTATTTGTGACATAATTTGTTTTTATTATACTCTATATTAAAAAGCTGGTCAAAAGAAACTTGGGTCAAAATTTGTTTAAAGCTTGACTAGTGGTGAAGTTTGTTTAATAAAATTAATTTATCACAATTTAGACACTTCTGATAGTATCTTTATTTTACGAAACCCACAACATATAGACTATGATTTGCCCAAAATGCCATTCAGCCCGTACCGGAGTTTACGATTCCAGATCAACACACAGTGGCAGAGCCATACGAAGAAGACGACAATGTGATGAATGTAATTATCGTTTTACTACAATTGAAGAGGTTAAAGTTTTAGATTTAAAAGTGGAAAAAAGAAATGGCCAAATAGTTGATTTTGATCAAGAAAAGCTGGAATTAGGAATTAGAAAATCTTTTAACAAAAGAACTATTCAAAATGATAAATTCAATAAATTATCCCAGCAGGTTATTGAAGATTTATTAGAACTTGATAGAAACCCAATTAAATCAACCAAAATTGGTCAGGTTGTACTTAGGAATTTACGCAATTTTGATGAAGCCGCCTATATTTGCTATTCGGCTATGTATGGTAACTTCAACAGTGTGGAAGATTTTAACAAACTAATTATGGATTTCAAGTCCTAACTTACTCGGTTGAAAAAAGAATTAAAAAAATTCTAAATGTTTTTATGAAAAGTAAAATTAAATTTCTTCTGGAAGAAGCAGATAAAGATCAGCTTTTAGAAATTATTCAAAGCCTATGTGACAAGCATAAAACTTTAGCAGACGATATTGAATTTTTACTTACACCCAAAAATATAAAGAATCCACAATCTTATTACAATAAATTAGTTAAAAAAGCTATTGATACTAATTCCTGGTCAAAATTTCCAAATAAAGGTGTAGCAGGGCTTCAAAGAATGCTTGAAAAATTAGAGTTTTTTCAGAAAATTAATAACCAGCCTGAAGCAGAAAAACTTGCTAAGTCAATTTTAGATATTATTTCTAGAACTAAGAAGAAGTATAATAATCAAAATGTGGAAGAGCTGAATGAAATTAAAGTTAAATTACAAAGTTATTGGAGAAGCGGTGTTAGTTAGCTTTAACTATTCTATAAATTTTATCGTCTTCAGCTTTTGGTTTGCCATTCCCATCTTTGTTGCTTGTGCTGAAATACAAATTTTCATCTAAGCCTGGAACCACTTCGCGAATTCTACCAACATCCACACCAACTAATTTCTCATTTTTGGTTGATTTAGTATTACTCTCATCAAAAAATACTTGGTAAATTCCTTCACCTTTTAATGCTCCAAAAAAGTAAGAATTTGTAAATTGTGGAATATTATTGTATGGGTAAAAACTGCCAGAACCAGGGGCAACTGAATCGAAATACATTATTTCAGGGCTTTTCATTCCTTCCTGTTTTTGGTCATATGAAATAATCGGCCAGCCATAATTTGCCCCTTTTTCAATTATATTTACTTCATCTCCTCCCCTTCTACCATCGTAACCTGATGGGCCATGTTCAGTTTCTACTAATATTTTAGAGATGGGGTGCCAATCAATACCTTGTGGGTTTCTATGTCCGTATGAATAAATAGGAGAATTAGGAAATGGATTATCGCTAGGAATAGACCCGTCTTTATTATAGCGAAGAATTTTACCTGCAATCGAAGTTAAATCTTGAGATAGATTTGGCTTGGTATTTTCACCAGTAGTTAAGTATAATTTTTCATCAGGCCCAAATTTTAACCTTCCACCAATGTGAAACCTGGATCCTGGAATGTCATCTAGTATAATTTTATCATCTGCTAATGTATCTCCTTTATCAGTTAGTCTAATTAATCTTGCTTTATAGGCATCATCTTTAGGGTAGGCGTATACAATAAAAATATGTTTGTTAGAATTATAATCAGGATCTAAAGCTATTCCCATAAGTCCTTCTTCGCCTGTGGCCGAAACGTCGCTGAAAGTTTTTAGGGCAGTAGGATTTAAAACACCATTTTTGATCTCGCGTATTTTACCATTTCTTTCGGTAAATAAAATTCTATCTTTAGAGGTAAAACTAATGCTCCAAGGTACGAATAAATTACTTGCAAC
>Ga0209972_10001427_pt1 | contig 20903 bp, 14 predicted proteins | sample NOAtaG_7_FD_187302 | JGI IMG/M metagenome (GOLD analysis project Ga0209972, IMG submission 187302) | Freshwater lake microbial communities from Lake Erie, under a cyanobacterial bloom - NOAA_Erie_Diel1S_2200h metaG (SPAdes) (version 2) | ecosystem: Environmental > Aquatic > Freshwater > Lake ... | reverse complement strand
CATGCATGCCTGCTGTTCTTCTGGCCCGAGCTTGAGCGACAGGTGCGCATCGAGGGCTCCGTGCAGCCCCTCTCGCCCGAGGAGTCGGACGCCTACTACCGGTCCCGTCCGCTCCCGAGCCGCCTCGGCGCGTGGGCCTCTCCCCAGAGCCAGCCGCTCTCGAGCGCGGCCCTCGTCGCGCGGGTGGCCGAGGCGACGCTCCGCCACGGGCTCGATCCCGAGAGGCCTCCGTTCTGGGGCGGATACCGGCTCGTGCCCGACCGCCTCGAGCTCTGGCAGGGCCGTCCGTCCCGCCTCCACGACCGGCTGCGCTACAGCCGGCAGGGCGAGGTCTGGGCCCTCGCTCGACTCGCGCCCTGACCGCGGCCTCTCAGCCCGCGTCCTCGAGGACGGGCTCCTCGCCCGCGAGCGGGTCTTCGGGCGCGCGCGTGGCCTCGGTGGCCCGGCTCGGGCGGCGGCGGGTCGCGAGGTCGTCGAACTCGGAGACGAACGCGCGCAGGGTCGCGAGCTGGGCCGGGCCGAGGACGAGGCGGTCGCCGCACACGCTGCCGTCGAGGCCGCTCGCCGTCGCGAGGCGTCGGACCTCCTCGATCGGCAGCTCGATCCGGACCGCGTCGTAGGACGCCCCGCCCTCCATCGGGCGACCCGCGAAGGACGCGCGGTGCGTCACCGTCCCGCCTTCGCCGGCGAGGTGCACCTCGCACTCCCGCGCCCAGCGGCGCTGGGCCGCCGGCGCATCGACGATGACCCGCACGGTCAGCTCGTCCTCGCGCGGCCGCGCGGAGAGGCGCACCGAGCCCCAGCCGTAGAGGGTCGCTCCGTTCGCCCATGGGAGCTCCGCGCGCAGCGCCGGGTTCGTGGGGGCCTCCTCGACACGGAGCCGGCCCCCGATCGGCCGCCCATCCGGGAGCAGGGCCGCGGGCTCGGGCCGTGTCCACACGCCGCCCAGCGCCCCGAGCGCGGCGAGCAGAGCGAGGCGGACGAGCGGCAGGGCGGCGGCGCGCATCGGGGCCTTCGACCCGATGAGGGCCGCAGGCCTTGGGCTGCCCGAGCTCGGCGAGCATCTCCCCCGAGGAGGCAGCCCCCCAGCGTTGTGGCACGCTCCCCGCGATGGCCGCCGTGCTCACCGTGATCGACGATGCGAGCTTCGATCTCCACCGCGCGCCCCGTCGGCATCCGGAGTGCCCCGAGCGCCTGGCCGCGGCGCGTGCGGGGATCGCCAGGCTCCCGGCGGCGCAGCGGCGCGCCCACGCGGTCCGCGCCGTCACCGAGGCCGAACTGGCTCGCGTCCACAGCGCCGAGCATCTCGCGTTCCTCGAGCGGGCGCTCGACGGGAGCCATGCGCAGCTCGACGCCGACACCTACGCGGGCCCGGGCACCCGCGACGCGATGCTGCGGGCCGCGGGCGGCGCGGCGGAGCTCGGGCGGCTGCTCCTCTCGGGCGAGCACACCCGCGGCTTCGCGCTGCTGCGGCCGCCCGGCCACCACGCCGAGCACGATCGGGCGATGGGCTTCTGCCTCGTCAACAACGTCGCGATCGCGGCGCGCGCTGCCCAGGCGGCGGGGGCACGCAAGGTCGCCATCGTCGACTGGGACGTGCACCACGGCAACGGCACGCAGGACGTCTTCGAGCACGACCCGAGCGTCCTCTTCGTGAGCTTGCACCAGTGGCCGCTCTATCCCGGCACCGGCGCGCCCGGCGAGATCGGCCTCGGGCCCGGTCGCGGCACGACGGCAAACCTCGCGCTGCCCCCGGGCAGCGGCCCCGAGGAGTACGGGGCTGCCTTCCGCGAGATCGTCGTGCCGCTGCTCGGGGCCTTCGGGCCCGACGTGATCCTCGTCTCGGCGGGCTTCGACGCGCACGCGCGCGATCCCCTCGCGTCGATGCAGCTCGACGCGCCCAGCTACGCCGCCATGACCGGCGCGCTCGTGCAGGTCGCCGAGTCGCTGGGGCACGGCCGGGTCGGCCTCGTGCTCGAGGGCGGCTACGACCTCGTCGGCCTCGAGGAGTCGGTCGCGGCCTCGGCGTCGGCTCTCCTGTCAGGAGGTGTGTCGCTTCCCGAAGGCCGCGCGGCGCCAGCTGCTCACGCGGCCCTCGCGCACACCCGGCAGGCCCTCGCTCCGTTCTGGTCCCTGCCCGCGCTGCGCTGACCTGCGCCTGCGCTCACACGCTCACACGCTCATCTCGCCGCGGAGCGGACGCACGAGCAGCGCGCGGGTCGGCTCCGGCGGCAGGTCCTTGCCGAGCACGTAGGCGAGCTTCGTCAGCGCGGCCTCGGCGGTCAGGTCGCCTCCGGGCAGCACGCCGATGTCGGTGAGCGCGCGCCCCGCCGCGTACTGGCCCTTCACGATGCCGCGCGGGCACTGCGTGACGTTCAGCACGACCAGCCCGCGCCGGCAGGCGGCGGCGAGCGGCGCGAGCAGATCTGCCCGTTGATCGGGGAAGTTCCCGCTGCCGTAGGTCTCGAGCACGAGGCCCGCGAGCGGTGGCCGGAGGAAGTTCTCGAGGATGGCCGGGGTGATCCCGGGAAAGACCCGCAGCGCCGCGACGTGCGGCGAGAGCGCGTCGTGCACCACGAAGGGTCTCGGCTCCGGCGCGAGCACGAGCTCCTCGCGGAAGGTCACGTCGATCCCGATCTCCGCGAGCGGGGGAAAGTTCGGCGACGCGAAGGCGTCGAGGCTCGCCGCGTCGTGCTTGCTCGCGCGGTTGCCCCGGAGGAGCCGGTGGTGGAAGTAGATGCAGACCTCGGGGACCGCGAGGTGCGCGGCCAGGCCGATCGCGCCGAGCAGGTTGTCGAGCCCGTCGTTGCGCAGCTGCACGAGCGGGATCTGCGAGCCCGTGAGGATCACCGGCTTGATGAGCCCCTCGAGCATGAACGAGAGCGCCGACGCGGTGTACGCCATCGTGTCCGTGCCGTGCAGGATCACGAAGCCGTCGTACGCGTCCATGCGCTGGCCGATGTCGCCGGCGATGCGGGCCCACGAGCGCAGATCGAGGTTCGCCGAGTCGAGCAGGGTCTCGTACTGCACCACGTCGTAGTGCACGCGCCGGCCGCTGCGGAACGCGGGCGTCGTGAAGCGCGGCGCAGCCGGATCGCAGAGCTGCGGCAGGCGCTCGAGCAGGGCCGCCAGCGAGCCGCGATCCGGCTCGTAGCCGCGAGGTCCCTCGACCATGCCGATCGTGCCGCCGGTGTGGAGCACGAGGACCCGGGGAGCGGTGGTGCTCATGGTGCACCATCGTACCAAGGCCGGTGGCGAAGGGCCGGGCTTCGGTGCACCGTCCGACGGTGCGCGTCTCGGAGCTGCCCACGCCCTGCCTGCTCCTCGACCCGGCTGCGCTCGAGCGCAACGCCGCCCGCATGGCGTCGCGGCTCCGGCGTCACCCCGGGGTCGCGCTGCGGCAGCACGTCAAGACCGCGAAGTCACCCGAGATCGCGCGGCGGGTGCAGCGCGCGCTCGCGGCCGCGGGCGTGCCCGACGCGGGCGTGACGGTCTCGACGCTCGCCGAGGCCGAGGCGTTCGCTCCCTCGTTCGCCGGGCCGCTCTACGCGGTCGGGCTCGTCCCGGCGAAGGTCCCGCGCCTCGCCGCGCTCGGGGGGGCCGGCACCGTCGACGACGCCGAGGTCGTGCCGCGGCTCGCGGAGGCGGTGCCCCGCGGCCTCGTGCTCCGGCTCTTCGTCGAGCTCGACGTCGGACAGGGACGGGCCGGCGTCGACCCCGAGGGCCCGCGCCTGCCTGCAATCGCGGCCGCCATCGCTCGGGAGCCTTCGCTCGCCCTCGCTGGCGTTCTCACCCACGCCGGCCACGCGTACGACGCGCGGTCGTCGGCCGAGCTCTGCTGCATCGCCGAGTCGGAGCGCGCCGGCGCCGTGCACGCGGCGTCGGTCTTGCGCGCCGCGGGCCACGAGGTCCCGGCGGTGAGCGTCGGCAGCACCCCGACCGCCCTCGCGGCCGAGCGCCTCGACGGCGTCACGGAGGTCCGAGCTGGCGTCTTCGTGCTCTCCGATCTCTTCCAGTCCGGGCTCAACGAGACGCCGGTCGAGGACGTCGCGGCGAGCGTCCTCGCGAGCGTGATCGGCGTGCATGGAGAGCGCGTGCTGCTCGACGCGGGCGCGCTCGCGCTCTCCAAAGATCGGAGCCTCGACGGCCAAGGGGGAGGCTACGGGGAGGTCCGCGCGCTCGACGGCAGCGAACTGCCGGGCCGGCCCCGGGTCCACGCGCTGAACCAGGAGCACGGCTTCGTGCGCTGGTCCGGTACGCGCCCCGAGGTCGGGGATCGGCTCCGCGTCCTGCCCAACCACGCGTGCCTCACCGCGGCCCAGCACCACGCCTACCACGTCGTCGAGGGAGAGCGCGTCCTCGAGGTCTGGCCGCGCGTCGTCGGCTTCTGAACCGATGCGCCGCGGCCTGACCCACCGGCGGCGATCACTCCCCGTGGAGTTCAGAGGGTTGCGCACACGCCGCAGCCCGTGCCTACTCCGTCCCCTAGCATGCGCGCGTACTCCTCCCTGCTTCTCCTCTTGGTCGGGCTCCTCGCCTCGTGCGAGCGACGGCTCGACGGCCCGACCCCGACGATCGTCGGCTCCGGCAGTCCCAGCCTCGTCTGCAACGAGCAGCTCACCACCTCGGTGGCGATCCTGGGCTCGGGCTTCTCGCCCCTGCCGATCGGCACGGCGACCGCGCCGCTGCTCGAGCTGCCCGAGATCCGGCTCGTGCCCGAGGCGAACCTCGAGGGCATGGCCGCGAGCGGCGAGGCCATCGTGATCCCCGACGACCCGGCGATGCCGGCGGCGAGCCGGGTGCGCTGGCTCTCCCAGATGTCGATGGCCTTCGAGGTCTTCGAGGAGCTGGGTCTGCCTTCGGGGATCTTCACGATCGAGGTGGAGAACGGCAACGGTCACGTCGCGACCGCGGCGACCGCGCTCGCCGCGGTGCCGCCGCCGGTGCTCGACGAGGTCGAGCCGATGGCGATTTGCATCGCCCAGGGCGAGCGGATGCTCGAGCTGCGCGGCAGCGGCTTCCTCGAGATGGATGGCACCCCGCCCGGCCGGCCGGTGGTCGAGCTGCTGAGCGGCGGCGACGTCGTGGCGAGCTTCGACGTGGAGTCGCTCGACGGCTGCCGGCGCCTGCCCGCACCGGCGAACGACGCCCAGACATGCACCAGCGCGGTGATCACCGTCCCGATGGACGCGGTCGAGCCGGGCACCTACTCGGTGCGCCTGCGCAACCCCGAGCCCGCCTCCTGCCAGAGCACCGAGGCGGTCACCGTCGAGGTCGCCCCGCCCCCCGACCTCACCGCGGTCATGCCCGCCCGGATCTGCACCGGCGGCGGCACCCTCGGCCTGGTCGGCACCGGCTTCCGGATGGGCGCGACCGCCAGCATCGGGACCGTCGCGGCGAGCGCGGTGGCCGTGGACGCGGGCGGGATGTCCGCGACCGCCACCTTCGGCCTGGGTCTGTCGCCGGGTCGCTACGGCGTGACGATCACCAACCCCGAGGGCTGCACCGACACGCTGCCCGACGCGGTGGAGGTCGTCGAGGGTCCGATCGTGTTCTGGGTCGATCCGCCGGTCCTCTACGACGGCATCACCACCCAGATCACCATCTACGTGTCGGGCGCGGGCACCGCGGTCGACGCGGTGACGATCACGCCCTCGGCGGGCGGCGCGCCCATCACGCTCGCTAGCTCGTTCGACGCGGCCCGGGGCCGGGTGCAGGCGGTCGTGCCCGCCGGCACCGCCGCCGGAACCTACGACGTGGCGATCGAGGTCGGGGGCTGCGGCGCGGCGCTGCCGATGGGCCTCGAGATCACCGACACGCTCGAGCTCGAGGTCACCCGCATCGACTCCGCCTTCGGACGCAACGAGTCCACCACCTCGGTGGCGATCACCGGCGCCGGCTTCGCCGCGGTGCCGCGCGTCTACCTGAACCCCGCGAGCCCGACCGGCTCGACGGTGGCGACCGCGCTCCGCTCGGTCTCGTTCGTCGATCCCACCCGCCTCACCGCCACCGTGCCCGCGGGGCTCGCAGTCGGCCTCTACGATCTGATCGTGGTGAACCCCTCGGGCGAGGTCGGCCTCCTCGAGGACGGCTTCACCGTGACGAGCGCTGCGCCGCCGGTCATCGACGTCGCCCTCCCCGGCGAGCTCGACAACGGCGGGCCCCGCTCGCTGACCGCCCAGGGCTCGGGCTTCGATGCGCCGACGGCCGCGCTGCGCTGCCGCCTGCCCGACGGCACGATCGAGACCGTCCCGGCGACGGTCGACACGAGCGACGGAAGCCGGGTGGCGATGACGGTCGACACCGGCGCGCTGCCGGCCGAGACGGTCTGCATCCTCGTCATCACCAACCCCGACGGCAGCTACGACGAGTACTCGGCCATCTCGATCACCACGCCGGCCTCGAACCTCGCGCCGACCGCCGCGACGAGCCTGCTCGGCGCTGCGCGGCGGGCGCCCGGCGTGGCCTCGGGCCGGGCCTCGCGGCAGGCGCGCTTCCTCTTCGTCGAGGGCGGCGACGCGGGCACCGACGCGGGCGCGCTGGCCACCGGCGAGTTCGCCCCGGTCGATCCCTTCGGCGTGCTCGGCGCGTTCCAGGACCAGCCCTACGACCTGCCCGCGCCGGTCACCCGGGCCGGCCTCTGGACGATCGGCCGCTACCTGTACCTCGTCGGCGGCCACGACGGGACGGGGCCGCTCGCCTCGGTGTACCGGGCCGAGATCCTCGACCCGCTCGATGCGCCGGTGGTCACCGACGTAGGCGCGCGGCGCGGGATGGGAGCGGGCCTCGGGCCGGGCGTGTGGACCTACCGCGTCGCCGCGGTCTTCGCGCCGACCGACGCCCGCAACCCCGCCGGCGAGTCGCTGCCGAGCGACCCGCTCTCGATCCAGCTGCCGGCGACGATCCCCGACACCGTCCTGCTGACCGTCTCGTGGAGCATGGTCCCCGGTGCGGTCGGCTACCGGCTCTACCGCAGCGCGACCCCGGGCGCGGCCGCAGGCACCGAGGAGCTGCTCGCCGAGCTCGATCCGACCACCCGCTCGTTCGAGGACGACGGCGGCCCGACGATGGCGGGGACCTTGGCGCTCCCACTCGGCGCGCACGGGCGCTGGGCGACGATGCCGAGCCTCGGCGTGCCGCGCGCGGGCGTCGGTCTGGCGCACGGCGTCGATCCCGCGGACCCGTCGATCCACTACCTCTACGCGACCGGCGGTCGGAACACCGCGCTGCTCTCGAGCTACGAGTACCTCGGCGTGACCGTGGCGGCCGACGGCACCCACTCCGTCGGCGCGGCCTGGACCGCCGGGGCCTCGGGCATCGGCGCAGCCCGGGAGAACCACGGCGTCTACTCGGTCGACCACGTCGCCGCCCCGGCGGCGGTCCCCGAGGGAACGAGCCGCGTCTACGTGGTGGGCGGCTTCGGCGCGATGCTCCTGCCCGACGCGAACGTCGGCACCGTCACCGCCGGCGGCTCGCTCGGCACCTTCGCCGCCGTCTCCGGCATCAACCCGCGCAGCGCCGGCTTCGTCGCGCTCGCCGGCAACGGCTTCCTCTACCTGTTCGGCGGCGGCGACGCGCCGGTCCGGAGCACCGCAGCGAGCGGCGAGCTGTGCCTCTCCGGCTGCTCGCCTGCCGGGCAGATCGACAACTGGAACAACCAGGGCTTCAACCTGGTGAGCCCGCGCTACCTCGCGCGCGGCGCGCTCGAGAGCGCGCACATCTTCATCGTCGGCGGCACCGACGGAACCGCGGCGCTCCGCAGCGTCGAGACCACGGTCTGGTGAGGAGCAGTCCGATGAGCACCCAGCACCCCACGACCCTGCGCTCCTTCCTCGCCCTCGCCCTCGCCCTCGGCGCCGCGACCACGTCGGCCCCGAGGGCCCGCGCGCAGGAGGCGAGCCCGCCCGCCGCGACCACGGCCGAGGCCCCGGCCACCACGGCCGAGGCCCCGGACACCGTGGCCGAAGCGCCGGCGACCACGGCCGAGCCGCCGCCGGCCGAGCCGACCGCCACCCCGACCGACGACTTCCGGAACGCCTGGGTGTCGCTCGGAGCGCGCGCCGGTCTCTATGTGCCGGGCATCGTCAACCGCATGGACCCGCACGTCCTGGTGGGCATCGACCTCGCCGTGCTCCTGCCCTTCCTCGAGCGGCGGCTCGCGGTGCAGGCCGAGGTCGGCTGGGCGCCGCCCGGTGCGGGCGTGGCGGCCACCGAGGACCCGCGCCTCGGCGCCCCCGGCAGCATGTCGACCTGGACGGCCTCCATGACGACCGACGAACTCTTCGTCGGCGGCGGGCTGCTCTTCCGGTTCCTGCCGCCGGGCGAGATCTTCGTCCCCTACCTCGGAGTGAGCGGGCGGCTCTACTTCCTCCGCACCATCACCTGGGGCGTCGGGGCGGGCGAGCCCTTCGGCGAGAACAGCGAGGTCTCCATGCAGGGAGGCCTCGGCGTGAACCTCGGCGGCGAGGTCCGCCTCGGCCCGGGCGCGCTGGTCATCGACGTCGGCTTCGGCTGGTCCGAGCTGCCCCACACGATCACCGGGCCGACGAGCACGAGCGCCATCTCCGCGCAGCTCGGCTACCGGTTCTTCTTCTGACCGAAAGGCCCGGCGCGGTCGCTTCGGAAAATCGCGATGGCTCGACGCAGGTTCTCCGAGCCGCCGCGTCGCGAGCTCCGTCGACGATCTCGTCCAGGGGATCGACCGGCGCCGGTTGCTCGGGACGGTGCAATCTCCTCGCGCATCCGCGCCGGCGGCTCGCAGACCGCCGCGCTCTCGCGCATCGCCGGCTCGGAGCGCGCCGGCGCCGTGCTCGCGGCGCCGGTCTTGCGCGCCGCAGGCCACGCGGTCCCGACGGTTGGCGTCGGCAGCACCCCGACCGCCCTCGCGTCGTCGGCTTCTGAACCGATGCGCCGCGGCCGCTCGAGGCTGCGCCGTGGGGCCGATGCGCCGCGCGCCCGTGCGGGTCGGCATCTCGGGGCGACCTCGCGGGGTCGCCTCGCGGGGTGAGCTGCCGCGCCGACTCACTCCGCGGGGCGCAGGGTCGCGGTGAGGCCCGCGCGGAGCCCACCTTCCTCGCCTTCGGTCCAGTCGCTCGGGGCGACGAGCAGCCGCTCGGTGTCGAAGCCCTCGGCCGCGACCAGGACCTCGATGACCTCGTCGGTGGGCAGCCCATCGAGGCGCACGTCGGGCGCGCGCCCGACCACGACGTAGACCTTCGCGCCCGGCGGGTCGGTCTCGACGCGTGCGCTGCCGTCTCCACCGGGCGCGGCGGTCGGCCGCGCAAGGAGCGATGCGCCCAGCGCGAACGGGTCGGCGCCGGCGCTCAGCGGCGCCAGCGTGAGCTCGATCGCGTCTGCGCCGCCCGCATCGCCGCCGATCACGCCCCGCGCCGGAGCGTGTCCCTCGAGGACCGCCACGACCTCGGAGGGCGACGTCGGGGAGAGCCCGGGGAGCGTGACCGGGGCTCGGCCGACGAAGCGCAGGACCTCGGCATCCGGCGTGCGGGTCGAAATGGTGAGCGTACCGACGCGTCCGTTCTCGGCGCCCGTGGCCTCCGGCCCGGCTGCCTCGCCGCCGAGCCGAGCGAGCAGATCGGGCCGCATGACCAGCAGCGCCGCCCCCGAGACCAGGGCGACGAGCACGAAGGCGGCCACGTAGCCGAGCGTGCCGCCCCGCGCGGGCGGCTCTCCGAAGCCTGCGCGCTCGGCGTGGCGGGCGGAGGGCTCTGCCGCGCGCTCGGCGTCCCGACGGATCGCGGGCGCCGCGCGCTCGCTGGGCGATCGAGGTGCATCGTCGCGCGGGGCCTCCTCGGGCGCCTCGAGGCTGCCCGGAGAGCTCATGGCGATGGTGGCCGGCTCTTCGGCCGCCGGCAGGAGCATCGAGGGCGCGCCCTCGAACAGCGTGGCCTGGGCGTCAGCCGTGTCCGCGAGCAGCGCGTCGATGGGGTCGGTCGCGGCGTCCTGACCGGGCCCCGTGCGCGGCGCCACGAGCGGTTTGAGCTCGCGATCGAGCTGCTCTGCGGGGCTCGTGAACTCCGTCGCCCGCGCGGGCTCGCGCCGGGCCTCCCGCACGAGGCGGGCGAGCACGCGCCGGGCGGCCTGACGGTTCAGCGGCACGAGGGCTGCCTCGAGATCGTCGCGCAGCTGCTCGAGGCAGGATGCGCCGGTCGGGGGGGCGGCCTCGGCCACGCGCACGAGCGCGGGGGGCGCGACGGTCCCTGCGGCCACCAGCACCGAGCCGAGCAGCGCGGTGATCGCCCTCGCGGCGTCCTCCGGGCTCGCCGGGATCCGGGAGGCGGGCAGCGTCACGGTGCCGTCCTCGGCCACCCGCACCTCGCTCGCTCCGAGCACCGCCGGCCCGCCGAGCAGCGCCTCGGAGACTTCGAGGACCACGAACGCTCCGACCTCGGCCGGCACGCGCACGTTCCTCGCCCTCCACTGGACCAGGAGCTCGGAGAGAGGAGTGCCGGTGGCGTCGCTCATGCGGTCGATCGCGGGCGGGATGGTGCCAGCGGCTCCCCCGGCTGAGAAGGCCGAAAGCGCTGCCGGCGCCCGAGGACGGGCCCCCGCTTCACGGGGCGATCGGTCGCACCAGGACGCCGTGACGCGTCAGGTGCTCCTTCACTTCGCCGATCGAGTGGATTCCGTCGTGGAAGATCGACGCCGCGAGGGCCGCGTCGGCACCGCCTTCGACCAGGCCGGCCCGGATGTGCTCGGGGCTGCCCACGCCGCCCGAGGCGACGACCGGGATCGGAATGCCGTCGGCGACGCGGCGCAGGAGCACGAGATCGTAGCCCTCGCGCGTTCCATCGCGATCCATGCTGGTCAGCAGGATCTCGCCCGCGCCCCGCCGTGCCATGTCCACGCACCACGCGATGGCGTCGAGCCCGGTCGGGTTGCGCCCTCCGTGGGTGAACACCTCGTAGCCGCAGGCGGTGGCGCCGGTGCGCTTGGCGTCGACCGCGACGACGAGGGCCTGGCATCCGTACGCGTCGGCGATGCGCGAGACGAGGGCGGGCTCCTTCACCGCGGCGGTGTTCACGGCGACCTTGTCCGCGCCGGCGCCGAGGAGCGACTTCACGTCGTCGAGCGTCCGCACCCCGCCGCCGACCGTGAGCGGCACGGTGAGCTCGGCCGCGGTGCGCGCGACCACGTCGAGCAGCACCGCCCGGTGGTCGCTCGAGGCGGTGATGTCGAGGAAGGTCACCTCGTCGGCCCCCTCGCGGTCGTAGCGCGCTGCGCACTCCACCGGGTCGCCCGCGTCGCGCAGGCCCACGAAGTTCACGCCCTTGACCACCCGGCCGTCCTTCACGTCGAGGCAAGGCACGATGCGGCGCGCGAGCATCAGGTCTCCCCGAGGAGGCAGGCCTCCCGCACCGAGAGCGTCCGCTCGTACACCGCGCGACCGGCCACCGCCGCGCGGATCCCCCGCGCCTTCAGCGCGTTCAGATCGGCGAGGCTGCCCACGCCCCCGGAGGCGATCACCTCCGCCGTCACCGCGGCCTGCAAGGACGCCGTCGCCTCGAGCGCCGGGCCGGCCCGCGTTCCATCGCGCGCGATGTCGGTGAAGAGGATCCCGTCCACGCCCCAGCCGTCGACCTGCACCGCGAGATCCACCGCGGCGATGCCGCTCGAGAGCTGCCAGCCGTCGGTCGCCACGATGCCATCGCGCGCGTCGACCGCCACGATCACCCGTCCCGGATGGGCCCGGCAGAGCGCCTCGATCTCGGCCGGGCTGACCAGCGCCGCGGTGCCGACGACGACGCGCCGCGCGCCCGCCTCGAGCCACGCCTCGGCTTGCGCCCGGCTGCGGATCCCGCCGCCGACCTGCACCTCGAGCCCGGTGCGCTCCACGATGCTGCGCACGAGCGCCGCATGGGCCGGCACCCCCGAGCGCGCTCCGTCGAGGTCGACCACGTGCAGGCGCCGCGCGCCCTCTTCCTCGAAGCGGAGGGCCTCGCCGAGCGGATCCTCGGCGTACACCGTCACGTCCTCGTAGCGCCCTTGCAGAAGGCGCACGACCTTGCCGTCGAGGAGATCGATCGCGGGGATGAGCTGCATGTCAGGGCCTCCAGGCGAGGAAACGGCCGAGCAGCGCGATCCCGGCGTGCCCGGACTTCTCAGGGTGGAATTGGGTCGCGAGGACGTTCTGCCTCGCGACGGCGGCGCACAGCGGCTCGCCGTAGTCCGCGGTCGCGACGGTCAGGCCGGGATCCGCGGGGACCGCGTGGTAGCTGTGCACGAAATAGAACCAGGCCCGCGCCGGCAGCAGCGGGTGCCGGGCCTCGATCTCGTTCCACCCCATGTGGGGGATCTTGCGGGGCCGGCCCGCGATGCGTCGCCCATCTTCGATCCGCCGCACGGCACCTTCGAGGAGCGCGAGGCCCTGCTCGCCGGGCGCTTCGTCGCTCTGCTCGAAGAGCAGCTGCAGGCCCAGGCAGATCCCGAGGAAGGGCGTGCCCCTCAGGATGGCCCGGCGGAGCGCCTCGCCGAGCGGGCCCCGGAGGGCCCGCGCCCCGTCCGCGAAGTGCCCCTGTCCCGGCACGACGAGCCGCTCGGCCCGCTCGATGCGCTCAGGGTCGGAGGTGAGCTGAGCCTCGCCGCCGGCCCGCGCGACCGCGCGCCGCACGCTCTCGACGTTGCCCATGCCCAGATCGACGAGCGCTACCATCGGGTCACCGCGGGGACGACGTACACGGGCGGACGCTACACGGCGCCGCGCCTCGACGCGAGCGCCCCGGACCCCTTCGGCTCACTCGGTGAGCGTCCCCTTCGTCGAGGGGATGCCGGTCTGCCGGGGATCGTGCTCGGTGGCGGCCCGGAGGGCCCGCGCGAAGGCCTTGAAGCAGATCTCGATGATGTGGTGAAGGTTCTCGCCGGCCTGCAGGTGGAAGTGGAGGTTCATCTGCGCGCCGCGCGCGAAGCCCTCGAAGAAGACCTCGGCGAGCTCGGTGTCGAAGTCGCCGATCCGCGCCTTCGGCATCGGCACCTTCCACACGAAGAAGGGGCGGCCGCTCAGGTCGAGCGCGCAGGTCACGCAGGCCTCGTCCATCGGCAGGGTCGCCCAGCCGTAGCGGCGGATCCCCCGCTTGTCGCCGAGCGCGCTCGCGAGGGCCTTGCCGAGCGTGATGCCCAGGTCCTCCGTGGTGTGGTGCCCGTCGATGTGCACGTCGCCCTCGGCGCTCACGTCGAGGTCGAAGCTGCCGTGTCGGGCCAGCTGCTCGACCATGTGGGTCAGAAATCCGATCGGGGTCTGCACACGGTGGCGGCCGGTGCCGTCGACGCCGAGCTCGACGCGGATCTTGGTCTCGCTGGTGCTGCGCTCTTCGATCGCCGTACGGGCCACGGGCAGACGATAGCAGGCGAGCGCGGCCCGGCGCGACCTCGCCGGCCCTCGACCGCGGCCGTCAGAGCACGCCGCGGGCGAGGAGCAGGTGTTCGATTTCCGGCCGGCGGGCCGCGAGCTCCTCGGGATCCTTCACCGGCTGAAAGCGCCCATCCGGGCCGCCGCGCGGGACTTCGACGAAGTGCGTCGCGAGCAGCGCGGTGAGCTCGCCGACGAGCCGCTCGAATTGCACCGCCGCGCGGCCATCGACCTTCTTCTCGACCCGGAAGTAGGTGAGCTCGAAGTCGCGATCGATCGCCGCTGCGTCGAGCACGAACGAGTTCGTGTTGAAGTGCGGCAGCGCGTCCTGATCGAAGTCCGCAGGAAAGCGGAAGGCCTCGATGATCTGCGGCCGTCCGTCGAGGCGCGCCGCCGCGCCGCCCCGGTCTCCCCGCTCCTTGCGGACGACCTCGGCCGTCACCGCGGCGCCGGCCCGGAAGTGCGCCCCGAGGATCGCCGGCTCGAGGGTCGCGCCCAGGTTGTCCACGTTCGACACGTAGAGGTGCTTGCCGCCCGCCTCCCGAAAGCGTCGAAGCGCGCCGCTCGCGCGGAGGGCGAAGCTCAGGTCGCCGTGTCCCGTGGCGTAGGGCGAGAGCGTCCCGTCGGCCTCGCGAAAGAGCGCCCCCTCGGGGGTCAGGCGCAGCGACACGCTCTGGGGAACGCACTCGAGGCGGACTGCCGGCCCGTCGAGTCGCTCCGCCTCGATCTGCTCGCCGATGCGATCGTGGGTCGCGAAGCTGGTCATCACGAACGTGGGCAGCGGAGTGCCGCTCCGCGCCGCGACCCGCCGCAGGTCACCGACCTTCAGATCGAGGAACGAGCGGCCGGCGGTCACCGGGACCGCCGCCTTCACGACGCCCCCGAAACGCGTCGCCATCCCTCCGGCGAGAATCACCACGCCGACCTCGCCCGCTGCGAGCGCGCGCTCTCCGAGCGCTGCGAGCTCTGCCCGCGCGTGGGAGCCGGGCGCGGGGAGGGCGCTCACGTCGGCGCCGGTCGTCGGCTCGATGCAGCCTCGCACCACGTTCGAGTGCGTCTCGGTCGCCCGCGCGGCGAACGCCGCGAGCAGACCCTCGTCGAAGTCGAAGCGCGCGAGCTGAGCGCGCGTGGCGGGGTCGACGTTCAGCGACATCGGGACGGGTCTGCTCCGCGGGCCCCTGCCCCGCAAGTTGCCGAAAGGGCCTCCGTTCTTGGTATCGTGCTCGCTGCATGGGCTCCTGGGATCCGACGCCCCATTCTCTCGCCACGTTCCTGCTGGCGCTCGACGAGCGCGCCGCGAGTGGGACGGTGCGCCTGGGCGCCCGCGTCCTCACGCTCGCGCGCGGCAAGGTCCGCGAGGTTGGCCGCATCGCGGGCGAGCCCTCCGTGGCCGAGCAGCTCTCGCACGAGGGAGGTCTCGACGACGCGACCTTCGCGCGCCTCGGCGTCGATGCCGAGGCGGCGGCCGTCCTCGCCGTCGCTCCGCTGCCCCCGGAGACGCTGCACGACCTCGTGCGCTCGGTCTGGGTCGCGCGCCTCGCGCGCTCGCTCGCGCAGGCTGGGACCTGGGAGCTCGACGAGAACACGACGGCGGAAGGCAGCCTGCTCGAGTGTCCGCTCACCGCGCTCGTGCTCGACGCGCTCGAGCGGGGAGCGGGGGAGGCCGGGGCGGAGATCGCGGCGCGCGGCAGCGGCGAGCTGGAGTGGGCCGAGGGGCCTGTCGCCCTGCGCGGGCAGCGCTGGCTCGGGGTCGAGGGCAGCCGCGCGCGCCGCGTCGCGACCGTGCTCTCGGCGCGGCCCGGGGCCGGCCCGCGCCTGGCGGCGCTCGTGCGCGCCGGCCTCGTCCGCGTCGTCGAGGCCGCCGAGCCGCCGGCCGCGGCGCTCGCGCCCCGCGACTCCCTTCCTTCGATGAGGCCTCCGAGCGTGCAGCTCGCTCCGGGCGCCGCCGACATCCGTCCCGGCCACGCGCAGCACACCGACCTGCCATCCTTTCCGCCAGTGTCCGAGCAGCTCGACGATCCGCTCGAGGCGCTCGAGGCGAAGGTCGCGTCGCTCGAGGCGGCCGGCGCGCCCTCGCCGGACAGAGCGCTCGCGCACCGTGCGCTCGCCGACGCGTGGATGCGGCTCCACGGCTCGGTCGAGGAGCAGGCGCGTGCGCTGAGGCAGGCCGCGGCGCTCGAGCGCACCGACGCCGAGCTGCTGCGGCGCACGGCGGAGGCCTGCGCCAGCGCCGGCCAGGTCGATGTCGGGCTCGCCTACGGGCGCTCGGCGGTGGCTTGCCAGACCGAGCCCGAGGCGCGCGCAGCGACCCTGCTCTGGTATGCGCTGCTCTGCCGCCGCGCCGGCCGCGCTGCCGATGCGCTCGGTGCGGCCCGCGCGGCGGAGGCGAGCGGTGCTCCCTCGCCCGAGGCGCACTTGCTCGCGGCGGAACTCGAGGCTGCGCACGGGATGCAGGCCGAGGCGCAGCGCGACCGGCGCGAGGCGGCCCACCTGGTCCGCGCGAGCCACCCGGAGCGTGCCCTCGCCTGGCTCGCCGAGGCGTGGCTCGCCGAGCTGAACGCCGCGACTTCCGAGGGGGTCGTACCCGCTGCGGAGGCGTTCGCCACCGTGCTCTCCGCGCTCGGGCGGATCGACGCCTCGCTCGCGGTGCGGGCCCACGCGGTCACCCTGCAGGCAAGCCCCGATGCGCGGCGCCGGCAGCTCCTCGCGCTTGCGGAGCGCGCCGAACTCGCCGAGCGCCCCGCCGTCGCTGCCGACCAGCTCGTCGCCGTGCTCGAAGACGAGCCGGCCCTCGAGGTCCTCTACGACTCGGTGGATCAGGACCTCGAGGCCGCCGGCTTGCGGGTCGAGCGCGCGCTGGTGCTCGAAGACCTCGCGTACCGAGGCGTCGCCGAGTGGCGAGCCGATCTCCTGCTCCGGGCGATCGAAGCGCGCACGGCCACGCAGCTCGAGCCCTCCTGGACGCTGTTCCTGGCCCGCCGTGCCCTCGCGCTCGGCGCGCCGATCGCGCGCCTCCGCTCGACGTTCGAGGGGCTCCGGGCCGAGCTCGGAATCGAGACCGTGGCCGATGCGGTGGAGGACGCCGCCTACGAGCTTCCTGCTGGAACCGAGCAGCGCGAGGCCTTCGAGTTGCTCGTCGCCTGGGGGACGGCCGTGCCCCGCGGCGCCCGGCGGATCGCGCGCGCGATGCAGCAGCGCAGCCTCACGGCTCCGAGCGCGCTCGCCGACGAGGTGGCCGCCGAGGAGAGCGCGATCGCGGAGGCGGAAGCCCGCCTCTCTGGCAGCATCGGCTCGGCCCGCCGCAGCGCCGCCATCGACCTGGCCCGCTGGCTCGCGACGAGCGTGAGCGGCCGGGATCGCGCCGCAGCACTCGTCGACGAGGTGCTCGTCGAGGTCCCGAGCGAGGAGGCCGAGGCGCTGGCGCTCCGTGTCGCGCTTGCCCGGGGCGACGTCGGCGCGCTCCTCCGCTCGGCCCTCCGTGCCGGCGCGCGCGGCGGCGATCAGCACGCTCGGCGGCGTGCCCTCGCCCTGGTCCTCGCCGCCGCGTCGGAATCCGGTCAGGTGCCCGCAGCGCGGGAGGCCGCGCGGCACCTCGATCGTATCGGCGCGGCAACGCTGGAGACTGCGGTGCGGGTGCGGCGTATCGGCCTCCGCAGCGCCGACACCGACCTCGAACTCACCGGGTTGCGGACCGAGGCGGCGCTCGTCTCGGGCGGCTCCGGAGCGGCCGGTCGCGCTCGCGCCTCGGCGCGGATCGCCCGCATCGCGCTCGCTGCCGGCGCCGTCGACGAGGCGGCGGCGGCCGCCGAGCGGGCCCTCGATCTGGCGCCCGAAGAGGGCATGGCGGGCCTCGTCGGGCTGCGCGCGGCGGCTCGCGGCCGCGGGAGCGCGTCGCTCGTCGCGCGGACGCGCACGCTCTTCGGAGAGCTGCCCACGCTGCTCGCCCGCGCTGCCCGCTGCGAGTCCGATCCGGCCCGGAGCCTCGCTGCGACCGTGCGCTGGGCGGCGCTCGAGCCGCTCTCGCCCCAGCCCAGCATCGTCGCGCTGGAGGAGTCCCTGCAGCGCGGCATCGACGACTTCCTCGAGCCGGGGATCCACGCGCTCTCGGGCGACGCGCGCGCAGTGCCGCAAGCGATTCCTCTCCTCGTACGTGCCCTTGGCCGCCTCGCCGAGCGCACGTCCCCGGCCCGCGCCGCGGAGCTCGCGCGTCGCACGGCGATCGCGTTCGGCGCCGGCGCGGACTCACCGGCGACGCCGCTGCGTGATCTCGCGCTCGAGCTCGCCGAGCGCGTGGGTGAGCCGGCCCAGGTACGGGCAGCGCTCGAACTCGCCCTGCCGCCGCGTGAGGCGACCGCGCAGCGCGTCGCGTCCCTGCTCCGGATCGCGGCGCGCGCGCAGGAGGCTGGCGATCGTGCGGCCGAGGTGCGGGCACTCCTCCGCGTGATCGGCGCAAGCCCGGGCGAGGACGCCGCCGTGTCTCGGCTCGTCCAGCTCTTCGGCATGACCGGGCGCATCGATCAGCTCGTCGCGACGCTCGAGCACGTGGCGTCGGCCGGTGACGAAGCGAAGGCGAAGAAGGCCTTGCTCTGGCTCGCCGCCGCGGCGACCGAGTTGCTGCGCTCCGAGGACGCCACGCAGCGCTACCTCGACCGGATCGGGTCCCTCGCCGGAGGGACTTCCACCGAGGGCGTCCTCGCGCGCGCCGACGCCCTCGTCGCGCTCGGTCGCCCCACCGAGGGGCTCGAGCTGCTCCGCTCGGCCGCCCGGAGCGGCGGGACGCAGGGCGCGACGGCTCGCCAGGCGCGCGCTCGCCTCTACGAGCGCGCGGCCCATCTCGCCTACCGACACCTGGGGGACTCCGCGACTGCGCTCCAGATCGCCTGCGATGCCCTCACCTGGGGCGGTCCGTGGACGGGGCGAACGCTTCTGCTCTTCGAGCAGCTCGCGCTCTCCGAGGCGCGCACCGATCTCGCCGAGCGCGTCTACGGTCAGCTCGTGGCCGCTGCGGTCGGCGCGCGGAGCCGCCGGGCGCTCTCGTACCGTCACGCGCGCTGGCTCGAGCGCCGCGGCGACAAGTCGGCGGCGCTTGCGATGCTGGTCCGGGCGGCCTCCGAGTCGGGCGCGGGTGGGGCGGTGGCCACCTCGCTCGAGCGCGTGGCGCGGGACGTGGGGGACCTCGACGCGCTCGCGCGCGGCTACGTCGCGCTCGCGGAGGCGGCCAAGCACCCCGCGCTCCGGACCGCGCTCTTGCGGCGCGCCGCTGCGGTGTGGGAGGACGAGGCGTCCCGGCCCGAGAAGGCCTTCGACGCCCTGTTCGGCCCCTGGGCAGAGACGCTCTCCGCGGAGCTCGAGCCACACCTCGCGCGCCTCGCTACCCTGGTATCGCGGATGGACGCCGCCGCGGGCGAGGCTGCCTTCGACAGGCTCTTTGCCGAGCTCGAGCGGCGCGCCGCCGAGGCGTGGATGGGCGACGAGAGGGCGCGCCTGCACCGGAAGGCGGCGGCCCTGAACGCCGCGCGCGGGGACCATGCGCGCGCTGCGGCGCTCGTGCGCGAGGCGCTCACCGCCCTCGAGGGCGAGGATCCCGAGCTCGCGCGCACCGCCGAGGTGTGGGTCGAGCTCGCGGGCTTCGAACTGGCGCACGGCGCCGAGCAGGCGGCGCGGCAGGCGGTCGCGTCCGCGCTCGCGCTCGACGGCGAACTCTCCTCGGCGCTCGCGCTCGCGGGCCGGCTGGGGATGTCCGCGGGACCCAGCGCGCCCCCACCTGCGCCGGAGCCCGAGTCTTCCGCCGCGGCACCTGCGTCGGAGCGCTCCTCCTGGGTGCCGGCGAGCGCCCCGCCCGAGCCGCGCCGTCAGCCCCTGCCGCCCGTCACGAAGGCCGAGAGCCTCCGGCCTCCCGCGAGCGAGTCCCCGGAGGAATTCGCCGCGCGCCTCGCCTCGGATCCCGCCACGCGGAGCAGCGCCGCCGCCGTGCTGCGGGGGCTGCTCATGGAGGAGCCCGGACGCTTCGAGCTCCTCCTCGAACTCGAGCGCATCGCCGCGGGCGCGCCCGAGCTCGGCGCGGTGTACCGGGTGGCGGGCGCGCTCGTCTCGCTGGTCGGCACGCCGCCGCGCGAGCCACCGAGCTTCGCCCTCGAGCTGTCCCGCGAGGCGGGCGCTGCGCTGCTCGGCCGCCTGACGCACGTGGGCGCGCTCGCGCCCGTGTTCGCGATCCTCGAGCTGCTCGCCGAGGGCCTGCCCATGTACCGGCAGACGCTGGGGCAGGTCGGTGTGCTGGGCACCGATCGCGTCGCGGTGCATGGGCACGCACCCCTCTCCCGCGCGCTCGCGCACGTCGTGCCGCTCTTGCCTGGGGCCGAGCCTCCTCCGGTCTTCGTCTCCCCCCGCCCCGAGGCCTTGCCCGAGGTGCTTCGGAGCGTGCCACCCAGCGTCCTGATGCCGATCGACTGGTCGCGCAGCGACGCCGAGCTCCGCTTCGCCATCGCGCGCACCGTCGAGCTCGCACGCCCGCGCGGCGCGCTGCTCGCCAGCCTCTCCGAGGAGGACGCAGCCACCCTCTTCGCCGCGGTGCGCGCCGCGTTCGGACCGGCCGATGGCGGCCGCGTGGACAAGGCCGCGGCCCAGCTCGCCGCCGAGCTCTGGCGCAGCCTCCCGGTGCGCGCGCAGCGCGATCTGCGCGAACTCGTCGCGCAGGCCGGCGAGAGCTGGGATGCAGAGCACGCGCGCGCCGCGCTCTTCTCGGTCGCGACCCGGGCCGGGCTCGTCGCCGCGGGGGATGTGCGCAGCGCAGTGACCGGACTCTTCCGCTGCCGCAGTCGTGGCGAGATCCGCTTCCCCGATCCTCGCTCCTGGCGAACCCGGTGCGCGGGCGATCCGGAATTCGCCGACCTCGTGCGCGTCGCGCTCAGCGACGACTTCGTCGCCGCGGTCCTCCCCGCGTGAGCGCCCTCGAGGTCACGACCTGGGACCTCGAACAGCGCGCCCGGCCCGCGCGGCCGCTGCGTGCTGCACCGCCCGGCGCGACGTGGGTCCGCCTCGCGCATCCGGCGACCCACTTCTACCGCTACCTGTACGAGACCGTGGGCGCTCCATGGCTCTGGGTGGAGCGGCGCCGGATGCCCGACGAGCAGCTCGAGAGCATCGTCTCCGATCCCGACGTGCACATCGGCGTCGCGTACGTGGGCGGCGCCCCGGCCGGCTATTTCGAGCTCGATGCACGGCACCTTCGAGATGGGGTGCGCGGCGAGATCGAACTCGCGTACTTCGGCCTCGTCCCCGAGTGCATCGGGCGCGGGCTCGGGGGCTGGCTCCTCGACGCCGCGATCGATCGGGCCTGGTCGATTGAGGGCACGACCCGGCTCTGGGTCCACACCTGCTCCCTCGACCACCCGCGCGCCCTCGGCCAGTACGAGCGCGCGGGCTTCGTCCGCGTCGCCGAGCGGCGCGACGTCATCTGGGACCCGCGCCCGCTCCCGATCGTGCCGCGCTGAGTGCCCTCCGCTCGGTGCCCTCAGCGCGGTGTCCTCAGCGCGGTGTCCTC